>Ga0247610_10001029_pt1 | contig 35832 bp, 70 predicted proteins | sample 174DNAGHGhighgp2_FD_193483 | JGI IMG/M metagenome (GOLD analysis project Ga0247610, IMG submission 193483) | Sheep rumen microbial communities from Palmerston North, Manawatu-Wanganui, New Zealand - 1742 DNA GHGhigh gp2 | ecosystem: Host-associated > Mammals > Digestive system > Stomach > Rumen...
AAAATTGCCGGATTATAGAGCAGTTAGTGATGTATTGTTTCCTATATCTGCATATCATTTATATTTCTTCAATAAAGACATTTCCATTAAAGTACAAAAGTATTACCATTTTTCAGATAAAAAATTTAAAGATAATTATGGTTGTAAGTTTAAAAACTATACTGGATTTGTATTTTCAATTTGGAAGGATTCTGATGATAGATTGATGACATTTAGAGAAAAAGAATTTTTATGTGAATACATTAATTCTGGACAGTTAGATTTACTATTGAAACAAATACGAGTTAATGAAAAACTTAAGGAATTTGAAGATGATTTCAAACTTTGAACCATTTATTAGTTTTGCTACTTCTATACGAGATATGCATTCTTTTGTGGAAGGATATTATCAGAATTTGTGTATATGGTATTATGATAAAGAAAACAAAACAGTATTTATCTACTATATGAAAAAGAAGCATAAAAAATTAAAAAAATATTATGCTTGGGCATACACAGAATATAAGTTTCAGAGTATGGCATTAAAAAAGTTAAACTATACATTAAAACAACTAAAACATAATCAGATACAAACTAAACTTAATGAGATAAATAATGATTTCAATTGATGAAGAAATTGAATTGGTGCAGAAATTAAGACCTTATGTGACTGACATTAAAAAGTCATTTGGTGCATATGTTGGCTGGTTTATGGGAAAACCTATATTTAAAGTAGATGGTGGTAGTAAAAATATTCATATACTATGCTATAAAGATTTAAAGAATTTCCATAAAGACACAAAGTCTGTGAAAGTAGCCATTAAACATATCACTGAATCAGTAGAAGTTATTAAGAAAATTGTTGCAGAAGAAAAACTCAAGAAAATTGAACAGGATTTCAAATGAGATATTGGTCTTTTAAATCTGTAAAGGATAGTTTAATAAAACTAATTGATACAAATGGCTATATGTTCGCCAAGAATGGTAGGCTTTATAAGAAATATGAATTTAGAATTTATATTACAAATTTTTCAATAAAATCTGAAAAGTTTGAACCAGCAATGTATATTTCAGCAGGAATATTTCCAGATGAAAATTATTTTTTAGCCAAATATGTTTTTAAGACAAAAAAAGAAATGATTAATTTGACTGAAGAACAATATAATAAGATTATTGGTTATTTGAATAAACAATTAAAAGAAAAAACTATTGAACTAAAATGTAAACTTCTTGCTGAGGACTTTGTGTATGAAAATGAATAAAAAAGAATTTATGGCATTATGTAAGACTTATTTTCCAGCATTAACTGAATTTGTGCATTGGGAAGGCGATGAAGAAGTATGGGGATTTTTCAATTCAAAATGTGATATTGGCATAATCAATTATTCAATAAAACATAATATTCTCTATTTGCCAGAGCACATTATATATTCCACAAAAGAAGGTGAGTTTGTTGGTGAATCTAAGAATGGTGGAAGCAAATGGGTTGATGGTAAGGTCATACGGCTGAAAGATATTGATAAAGATTATTTAGTTGAAGAATTAGTTATTTTGCAGAAAAAATATAAAGAGGCTTTAGTTAAACATGCTAAAGAATCAATTGACAAGGATTTTGTATAATGTATGATATAGATGATATTGCGAGACAAATACTTTCTTGGAAAACCCTATATTTAATGAAGAAAGATCCTCATTTTAAAGGTATATTTGCTGATTTCAACAAGTATACATTCAAATGCAACAATACTGGTTTATTTACCTATTATTCAGATCCACCAGAATATTCAAGAATTAGAATAATATTTGATGGTTTTGACTGGACTTTAGATAGTATTAAGCAACAAATATCATTGAAGATAAAAGAATATAAGATTAATGAACGAAAAAAATCAATGAATAAGGATTTTGTATGATAGAAGAAAAGAATATTAGTAATATTATTAAAAGAATGCTATATTGGGTTGACTGGTATGAAAGTAAATCTACAGATACTAGAAAAGATGATGTAGGTATATTTGCTGACTTTAAAAAAGATACATTAGAATGTAAAAATACTGGTATTTGTAGAAAAGATAATATAGATCTGAATTATATAGATTGTAAAACTAGATTTAGAATATATTGTAAAGGATTTTATTGGAATGAATATAATCTAAGATTAGAAATGATTAAGAAACTAAAAGAATATAAAATTAAAATGAGAAAAGAAAAATTTGAAGAAGATTTTAAATGAGGAACCTATGAAAGAATATACTCAGGGCATAGAGAAAAATTGTAACTTAAAATTTACATATTAATAAGTTTATTTCATTGACAAAACATAAACTTATTTCTATATTATTATCATACAAACAACAAAAGGATATTAATATGAATAATAATATGTTTGGAACTCGTCAATGTCAAAAGAATACATTCAATTCCTGTCGCAATAATAATTTTGGTATTGTGTCTGATACTTGTGGAAGTGGAAAATCCCGTGTACAGGATGCATTGATTTGTCAATCAATTGAAGATGCTATGAATAATAATGAATATAGTATTTGTGTGTTTCAAGCACCCCGTTTATGTTTAATTGAACAACAAGAAGATAATTTTTATAACTTCCAACAAAATTACTATCCAAATATAGATTTTTCGGCATTTGAAATTAGTTCAGCGAATAGAAGTGAATGTAAAGAACATGATAAAATTGATAGTTCTACACGAGTGGATGAAATTGCAGAACTTATAATGAATCATATTAATAATAAAAAATCATTAGTAATTTTCTTATGTAATGCAAGTATAGAAAAACTTTATAAAACAATAAACACAGTTCTTATTAATTATCCTGACTTTAAAATTGATGAATATATTGTAGATGAAGGTCACTATAATACAAATAATATGGCTAAAAATATAGTGTAAATAAAAAATTACATAATAATAAGTTTAAATCATTGACGATTATCAATGATTTTTCTATATTTAAACTTAGAAACAATAATAATGAGGTAAATGATGTCAAATTATCCCACCACACTTGAAATTATCAATGAAAATTTGAATGAAAAACTTCCTACTAAATTTTGCTTGAATATTAAATATATTGATTATGCAAAGATTTTTGTTAATGATATACTAAATGAATATAATAATGGTAAGGTAATTGATTTAAAAGAATTCACGAAGCGTCTTCATAAAAAAGGAACTGAACTTAAAGAATTTTGTGAAAATAATGTTAAGTACATTACACAAAATGAATTGTATGACATTTATAATCGCTTTGTGGGTGATACATTTGAAGCATTTGCTGAATTTATGCTTAAATGGAAAGATGGTGATTCTCGTTTTGGTGTATCTAATTATAAACCAGTAACACGTAAAACAAAAGATGATTTTGGTGTTGATGGTTATGGTGAAGCCGCAAAATATGTTGGAAGTGTTGCTCCTCGTGTTGTTGTGCAGGTAAAATTTCGTTCAGGTTTAGATAGAAGTATCAAGTGGGGTGATGCTATTTCTCATACTGCAGTTGATGGTGTTTGGAATTATGATCTGAAACCTCATACACCGAATTCAATTATTCTTTTTGGTAATGATGGTGTGACTGCACATTGGACTAATGATAAATTCTTTAATAATAAAGAATTGTTTGTGATTAGTGATAAGGAAATTTCTAACGAAATGAAGAGCACATCTTTCTGGGAAGCTTTTGCAAAATGTTTCTAAAATTTTACATTACATATTATAAGTTTATTTGACATAATAAGTTTAAATTACTATATTTTACTATGTAAAAACAACAACACAAAGGGTTCAAAATGGCAAAAAATTACACATACATGAATATTAAAAATTTCTGTAAAAAACAACATATTTTTACTGCCACACCAAATGAAAATATGACTACGGTTTATGGTAATCCTATTTCTGAATATAAGTATTCTGATGCTGTCGCTGATAAGGTTGTTCTTCCATTCAATTTGTATTGGTATGATGGAAATGATGGAATTAAGCAAAATCAACATAAAGAAGCCGGTATAGTAATCCGTGCTTATAATACATCTAAAAAAGAATTCACTCATGCTAAAGTTTTAGTGTGTGGTACTTCATTGGAATCTAATCAAATTTTGTTTAACAATCTTTGTGAATTTTATAAGAATGAAATTGAAAATAACAAGCTTGTTATTGTTAAACTTGGTTCTGAATCTGAAACCGAAGATGAACGTGAAATTGCTGGTCCTCAATTACAAAATGAATTTGGTCTACATAATGAAAAAGATTACTATCGTAATATCATTAAAAAGTTAAATAATGAGTATCTTGACCGTGATGTAATTGTTATTCATTGTCAGATGGTTACTGCTGGTATTGATGTGCCCACTATTAATAGTGTATGTATTTTTGGTTCTAAGTCTGATGCTAATCTGTATCAATCTGTTATGCGTGGATGCCGTATTAGTGGAAATGAAGACCATTTTAATGTTTTTACTTACATTGAAAATAAGAAAAATGCCGATGAAACAAAAGAATTTTATGATTCATTGTTTAAATTTGGTGGAATTGATATTATTGAAGCCATTAAGATGCCGGAAGAAGTTGGGTCTAAAAAAGGTAAAAAATCTGAAAATACAGCTCTTAAAATTGCTCTTGACCAATGGTTGAAAATGAAGGAAGCTGAATTGGTTAATAGTAAGCCTTTTGATTATAGAAAAATACTTGGTTTTTGTTAATAAAATTTTACAATTAAATAAGTTTAAACTATTGACATAAGTCAATAGTTTTTCTATATTTAAACTTAGAAACAACAAAAACTAATAACCTAGAGGTAATATAATGGAAAACAACAATCTTAACGCTTTTAAACAAAATATCATGAACATGATGAAAAGCCATTATAATCCAGAATCTAATGATAAATTTTGGCTTTGCGTGAAAGATAATATGAATACAGGTGTGTTTTGGAAAGATGTAGAATTACATTATGAAGATATTAAATCTATGAAGGATGCGATGCTGGTTCTTCAAAATTCTATTTTTGCTTATGAAATTGGAAGAGATATTCATACTAATGAATCTCATGATACACATGCAGCACTTATTAATTCAATATTTGCTAAATTTTTCACATTAAATGATTATTTGCTTTTTCAAAAATTTGTAAAAATGCTTTACAGAAAACACCAAACAAAATCAACAATAGGTCGTCCCGAATCTATAATTAGAAAAGAACGCTGCGAAGTGTTAATGACCATGCTTAAGGCTTCTGTTTAAATAATTAGGAGATATTTTTATGGAAAACAACGATTTTAATAATTTTAAAAACAATATAACATCATTCATACATGAAAGATATAATTATGATAGTAAGGATGATTTTTATAAAGCTTATATGAATAATACAAAAGAAATCAAAATTTTTTGGAATGATGTAAATGTATATTATAACGATATTCAAACTAGAGCTGATGCTATTGCTTATTTGAATATTGCTATTACTGCCATTAATTTGAATAATCCTAGAAATATTCAAATCTTGAAATCTTACTATACTACTGCAGCATTAGAATATACAATATTTGCAAAATTTTTTACTAAATCCGATTTTAAATATCATTATAAATTTTGGTCTAGATTGTATCATCAACATGCATCAAATAATACTCGTAAACATCTTACTCTCATAAAAGATTCGTTTAATCTTATTCTAATGCTACTAGAAAGCGGTATGTAATACTATTATTCAAAGAAACCATCAAGATCACTTGGTGGTTTTTCTTTTTTATCATCTTTCTTAAATAAGTCGTAAATTTTCCAATACATCTGCTGATGTGTTAATGTAGTATCATTGATAATGTTATAAATGTAAAACCACATTTCATTGTGTTCTCCGTTCAGATACGGTTTTATAATTAGAGGATAATGTTTATTACTACTACTTCTAATTTTTGTCTTATCTTTCATTATCTTAATAGTATTGACATTTATAATATAAATTTGTTCTGATGTTGAAGCTACACTATTTTCTGTACTTGTATTAGTGTATAAACTTCCTAACCATTGGAATGAATTGACTTTATAATTGTGTTCTACACATAAGTCATAATTCAATAATACATCTTCACATATATTGGCTTGGTCTCTGAAAATGATTCCACTCTTAATGGCGAAATCATTTGATATAATGAATGTCTGATACCAAATCTTATTTTTTGAAAAATTCTTATTACCATCCCAGTGACCAAATGTCACATCAACATCAGCAGGACCACTGTATGTTCTATCTTCACCTAGTGATAAATGAGCATATTCCAATACACCAAGATACTGTTTTAATGTTAAATCTGTATGTTTAACTAAATCAACAGTCCACATTTTACCACCAGAAATATCATCATCTAACATGAAATAGTCATGTATTTCTGGATGTTCCATGAACCATTTCTGAATAAAATGTCTTTTTCTCTGAATACATCTCCAACCAATATCTGAAGGTATCTTTACAAAATGCACATTTGGCTGATTATCATACTTATCATAGCCCGATTCGGTATAATCATTTTCATATACAAATACATAAATGTCATTATTACTCAAATCAGACAAATGTCTAATAATATTTCCTTCTCTATTTTTGTAACTAGGAATAGCAATTGGAACTGTTGGCTCCATAGTTTTCCAATTGGCTTTGATGTAATTCATTGTTTCAATTTCTTTTTCAGTCATTTAAAATCCTCTTCAATATCTGATAAACTATCTTTAACAATATTGTTTTTAGCAATCCTAATTAAATTATTAACACATTTCATTAATTGTTTTTTATCACATTGTATAATAGACAATTCTAATAAAAAATCGTTATCTTGTAATTTTGTTAATGCAGTATTCCAAGAACAATATCTACCAAATGTATCTGTCAAACATTCTAAGATTTCATCTTCTATTTCATCATCAGTCATAGAAACCCTCTAAATCTACTTTAACTTCTTTTTCTTTCTTATCTGCATTTAGGAAATCAAGTATTTCTTCATATTTTTCTTTATCAGTCTTATTTTTGTCAAATACAATTGGTTGGATATAAGGCCATTTCTTATTTGGTTTAATACTAGCATGGGTACCAAAGTTCTTTTTAGATTTACCTACGAAGAATCTAGCATTTTCACCTAATATCTTAGTTGTATTTATTACATAATGATATTCTTTATCTCTAGATGATGCTACAGTATTATTACTACAGTCTTCCTGATATGCTCTAGCAATCCAAGGAAAATCATTGGTTGAATATCCATTCTTCAATATATCAAATGTCATAACAACATCTTCACTAATAAGTTCCATATCTCTAAAAATAATTCCGGTCTTTATGAAAAAATCGTTTGAACAAGCAAATACTTGATGTACTTGATGTTTTGGATATGTAAACTTATCAAAATCCCAATGACCAAATTCAATATCTGATGAACTTACACTACTAATTGTTCTATCTTCTATGGAGCAATGAGCATATTCTAATATACCTAAAAAATTCTTTAGAGTAATAGGTCTATGTTTAACTTTATCAATAGTCCATAGTTTACCACCGATAATATCATCATCAATCATAATATAATCGTGTATTTCTGGTTTTTTCATAAAATATTCATTTATGAAATGTCTTTTTCTAGGTAAACTTCGCCAATCAGCTTTAATCTTAACGAAGTGAACATTAGGTTTATTATCGTATTGGTTGTAAGCACTTGCAAGATAATCGTCTTCATATACGAATACATAAATGTCATAGTTTGAAACCAGATCTAGATTCTGAACTATGTTTCCTGGTCTATTCTTATATCCTGGTATAACAATTGGTATAGAAGGTTCCATAGTTGACCAATTATCTTTAATGTAAGATAAAATCTGTAATTCTTTTTCTGTCATATAATGGTAAATATACAATTTTAATTGTTAATGGTTTCAATTCAAGATTATTTATGTTCACTTAATGCTTTTACAAAGTATGTAAAGAAACTGTTTATAGTAATTTGCTATTGGAAGAAAATATCATATTTGTATATTTGACATATTATGAAATTTATCACATTAGAAGAATTAAAGCAAATTGCTGATAACTATAAGTTTGAACTAATACGAAATGATAGAAGTAATTGCACATTAAAAACTGATATTGAGGTGGCTAAAGGGAGATATTTCCATATACAGTTTACATATAGTAATGAATCATTTACACGATTTAAAGACTTATACAATGCCACTACATTCTGGACAGACGATTCAACCAATCATAGCTGGTCAAAGTCGGAAAACCAGATTTATATGGATTACAACCATAGAATAAATCTAAGGTTTTTTGATTGGGATGAAAACGAAGATTTTGATTCTTACTATAATAAGATTAAAAAATATGTACAAGATAGATTGAATGAATACACATTAAAACAAAAGAAAGATTCAATTAAACTTAAGAAATTTGAAATAGTAAATGAAGACACATTAGGAAAATTTAGAGATCTTCACAAAAATAATAAATTAATTGAATTTAAAGAAAAAGAAGATAAAGTTCATTCCTATGTGGTAAGTATATCGGGTAAAGGTTCAGGAACATTCTACATATATGAAAGACCAAAACTCGGAAAATGGGATATAAAATTTGATAGGTTCTACCATAAATCAATTAGAGTAGATACATTTGAGGAAGTATACGATATTATAAATTGGTGGATAAACAGTCCTAAATTTGAATGGCTGTCTATATAGGTAAAATAAATGAAGGAAAACAAATATAATAAATTAAGCTGGAATGATAAAAATAAACTTAGAGAATATAAAATCATAGCAGATGCAAAAATCATTCAAGATATTATAAATGAAAAAAATTTCAAACCTAGAAATGCGTGGGGAGGCTACACCAATGGAACATTGAATATCTATGTTTCAACAGAAAATGGTGTAATAAGATCCACGGCAAATTCACTTTCTTATGTTAGAAGTATAGCATTATCAAATAACCAAACGAATTATAACTTAGGCTATAAAGGATATTCTACATTTGGTGATTATATTGTAGATGAATACTTGACTAGATATGCTACATTTAATGACCGTGGAGAATTAGTGAAAATAAATTCAAATGGTTATACAGATCCTGAATGGGAAGAATTCTTTAAAAAAGAATTTATTGCTTGTATTGACGAAACAACCATTAGAGTCACGAAAAAACAAAAAACAAAAGCAATCAAAGATAGATTACAGAATATTGAAAATGATGTTGATTGTGCCATTCTAGGATTTGTTGAAGAAAATGCAGAAAGAGGTTTGACTATAACAACTGATAAATCACCATCGCAGGCAGTATCCATATCTTGGACTATAAAGAAATATCTTGAAAACTATGGTGGATTCCACGGACCTTGCATGACTATCCGAAAGAATATAAATGGTACATATAGTCTTACATATATGAAGATTTCTTCCTATAATAATTATTTTACATTATGGCAGAAATTGAAGAAAGATATTACTGGTGAAGAAATGGCTGCTATGTTGCACGAATATTTTGACGAATTTTTGAAATTGCCAAGTACATTGAATCTTTCAACTGAAATTATAACCAAGCTTACGGCGTAAGTAAATATTTTTTTACATAATTACAAATTAAATCCATTGACGAGATCAGTGGATTTTTTTATATTTAAACTTAGAAAACAACAACAATGAGGTAAACCAAATGAATATCAATACTTACACTCCGAAGGGATTTAGTTCTTGGACTGAATACTATCGCAAGACCAATAAGGCATTCTGGGTAAAGAATTGCTTCTATCTTGGCATGATTGTTATGTGTTTTGTTGCTACCGGTTTCCTAGAGGTTGTATAATGAAAGAACCTAAATACGAATTTGCTGATTTCATTGGTACATTGGAAGAATGCATGAAGTTTTATAAAGAACATAAGGAGGACTGTGTGGCACCTCCGTATCTTTATGAACGCGACCGTTATCGTGTTTGTTATTGGAGGATTGTTAAGTGAGTATCTACAAAACTCGAAATGTATCTAATTGCACAAAGTATACGCTATTGGATGAAAATCTAATTCAGCGGCAGATATGCAATGAAGCTCTCTATAAGAAAGTATTGGAATTGACAGCACCAATTCGGGATGCTGGTTTTGTTGTTTGTTCTGATTCACAGAATTTAAATAATGGATGTAAAGCTGATATTCATATTTGTTCTTCGCTTGACCCCAAGATAAATTCATTTGATTTGGATTTTGATTTTGTTCTGTATGACTATGACTATGGTACTCCTCGGATAAATATCAATGTGAACCAAGCAAAAGTAATTATCCGCGATGATAAAGAATACAATATTGCTAAGACTCGTTTGATCCGAACTGATATTCTATATAAGCATTTTGGCATTTATCACGAATTTATTAAAGATGCCAATACAGACAATTTCCGTCGGATTGCTAATGCACTTAAGACAAGATATAGCCATATTATCCAGAACAACTACATTATCATGAAGAAACAGATTCAGCAGGACAATCTGTTTAAGCTGACTGAAGACGATGTTCGTTTATTATGCGATACCATCAACAATCACCAAGAATATTATGTTAAGGCTCATTTTGTGAGTGATGTTGATAGACCAAAGTTTGCAATTTGCATTAACAAAGACCTTGAAAATGAAGATATTAAATATAGTGAACGTTGGAATAGTGGTGATGATAATCAACCTGTACCTACCCTAATTGACTGGTTCTTGCCCGGTGATGGTTCATATATGTCTATCAATGTTGAAAAGAAAGATGACAAATGGGCAATAAAGGTTGATAATAGACCTGTTTATTGTATTAGGATGATTGACGATTACATCAACTGGTGTGAATGTAGTGAATTTGAGACCATACAGGATGCTTGTGAATATCTGGAGAAAAAGTTCAGCATAAGTCATGAAATCTATAAAAGATATTCAGTTGTTGATTTGACAGATCTCAAAAAATAAAATATATTTGGATTTACTATGATACCTAGAATAATGATTGCTGTTTGGAGCTTCGTGATTGCAATGCTGCTACATCGCCTAATTGTTGGTGATGTGGATTTTGTATTCACCTGTCTTTTATTGATACTTGCGATATTTATGTGGATATACAATGTAGCGGGTGTAATAATTACTGACTTTCCTACAAAGATAACAATAAATGTTCAAACACCCAATAAGGAAAATGAAAATGCCCAAGGATGAATTTCCACCATATCTTGATTTGCCAAAACCAGATCCTGATGAATATATTGATACACTAATGTTCACTATTTCAACCGACCTAATGTATCTAAAACGAGTAAATCCTGCAAAATATGACGAATATATGAAGGAACTAATAGATGCTTACAATAATAAAAAGGATATTTAAGATGGGTATTTTTAGTAGATTATCTAAGATTGAAGAATTGTTAGAAGCGAATGTTCCTGGTAAGTTTAATGTGTTCCATAATGCACTTCGTGTTAGTGATTTGCCAGATGACTGGCAAAAGGCTATGCTTCAATTTGGTTATACAAAAAATGCATTGATTTTTGCTGTAGATTTCACCGATACTTTATCTAAAGGTAGTCAAGAAAGATTTTTATTGTCTTGCATTGGATGGGGAAACGGTCATGATACGGAAATTGATGGCTGGAAAAATCTACTATATCGTGATGTTGATAGAGATTGGAGATATAACTGGCGCCTAGAAGAATGTAAAACTGTGGAAAAAGTTGAAGAAGCCATTGATGGTTGTTATCGTAATCTACAAAGATATTTTATGTTTATGAGAATTTATCTGAAAAATCGTGAACAAATGGTTAAACTTATTAATATTGAATGGGATGAAGTTATACAATCTACTAAAGACGATTGATTTAAAAAGGATATTCAATATGGGCGTTTATAAACAAATGTCTAAAATAGAAGCCTTACTAGAAAAGGAAATTGGTGAAGACAATATTCCATATTTGAATTTTTCAGTTTATGTTAAGGCTTTACCAAAACGCTGGAGAACTATTCTTAATGGCTGGGGTATAAAAGACGATAATATCTTTTTTGCTACTAATGCAGAATTCAATGGTAGTCATTATGATCTTGTTTGTCTAGGTCCACCATATAAGAAAGAAAAATATACTGACTATCTTAATAAAAATGATGAAGGTCCTGGTTGGTATGCATACCGCTATGATGATGCAATTGAGAATAATAAAAATTACCTGAGCAATAAGATTGAATTTCTATATCAGCAATTACAACAATTTTTTAAGTTTATGCGATTGTATGAAAAACAATGTAAGCAACTAGAACAAATGCTTGATTTAAACCAAGACACCTTAGACACAACAACGGAATAGAACTATGCCAAACTATGAAGATTTAGAAAAAATGTTATGTGCAGAAGAAGATATTTCTGACACATTTAAAGAATTTCTATTGGAACATATCAAGGAACTAGAAGAAAAAACAAATATGTCTCCAAATGAAATTAAACAATATATTGAACGAATTATGCTTATATAATGATTAATCTTTGGGCTTCAAATATAAATGAACTTGACCGGTTAATTTTATTACACGATATTTCATATAAACAATATATGGAATATCGGAAACGGGTGCAAGAAAACACACAAAAACTTTTACAGTTAGCGAAAATATACTTCAAAGAGCACCAAAATTTTAAAATATCAATTTCTATTGTAAAATATGATACAAACCAAGCTAAAGATTGGGAAGAACTACGAATTGATGTTGAACATCCAACATTACCAATAACTATCAGATTCACATCGGTAACATGGCCTGAACTATCTCAAAAGAAAATGTGGGTAGTTAATTTCGTTGGTATATCAAGTGTATCTCTTACTGGATTATCTTTTTCAAATTTAGATAAGACTAATTTATTCTTGCTATACATAATGAAAGCAAAAACATTGGATGAAGTTCCAGCCTGTGTTGAAAAATATAGAAAAAAGATGGATTTTCTAAACGATTTCTAAATTTGGTATAATTATGGTAGTAATAGAAGCAAAATTGAATATAGAAAATACTGGTGATATTTCATTTGAAGCCAATGTTCTTGGAATTACGAAAGATATTGCTGGTGCAGAAGATAAAGGAATATTTGAACAAGAAATATTGCCTGAATCTTTAAACATTATTGAAAATATCCTTAAGAATACTAAGGTTTTTAATCCTGCCCACTATAACGATTTCATAGCAAAACTATTGAATATTATTGTTGCCAAAGCAAAAGAAAAGAATTACCGACTAAAACGAATTGGTCAGAATGAAAAATATATGACAATAACACAATTGGAATTTTACAAGGAATGATATGATTGAATTTGATACGTCTGAAAGATACTATAAGATTAAATGTAAAAGTCTAAAATCAACATATACTGTTGAATTTAAGTCGGACCTAACAGCATGTACACGGAATTGACATTGAAAATGATTTGTTGTCGGCTTTACAAGCAGAAATGCAAAATGAAATGGATAAAGAAATAATTACATCTATGATGAAACATGTTAAAAATAGAGGAATATATGAAAGTTTTGAAAAGAATACTTAAAATTTTGGGCGCTGGTTTGATTGCAGCTTTAATCGTACACGAATCTAAAGCATTATACGAAATTAAGAAAGATAACCTCAAACTTCAACACTGGCTAAATAAGGGAAAGGAAAATGTCACCGGAAGTAAGTAAGTTCATAGACCGAATTGAAAATTATAAAATTGTTAGAAAATATGATGAAATTTCGGAATATGAGATTATATTTAATTGGTATAAAAAACGAATTAGTGAGTGCTATGCATTTATGAAATACTTAACATCTAGAAAGGATTATTGGGCTCTACGTGATGATTATAAGAAAGTTGAGAAACTTACTAGAAAAATTGAAAAAGAATTTTTACAATGGAAGGAAAAATCATGTTTCGGAAACTAATTGAAAAACTGTTCGTAAAACCTGACTTAATTACAACAGACCTAAACTTGGATAGGAATTTTAACCATTGGAAAGTATCACAGCATACTCAAAAACGAATGGAAGAACGAATAATTGGTTATTGGTTATTGAAAGCAGCATTTAAATTTGGAAAAGAAACTGAAAAAGGATTATATTTACAATTTACTGATATTCCTTCAGATTATCTGAATAGCATAAATCTAAACAATAGAAAAAATTGTGCCCATATTTTACCATTGACCGTAATCTTGAATAAAGCAGACAAAATAATAAAAACTGTATATTCATCAAAGAAGGTAAAGAATGACAACAAAAGAAATAAATCTGGTCATAAAAGAAAATAAAGATTTAATCGCCGATTATGTTAAGATAGAAGAATTTAGACTTAACTTTGGTGACTGGGAGTGGAATACTCCTTGGTATAATGACAAAGATCCGATAATTTTATATCCAATTATATTTTATACAGCATTTGTCCAGATAAATGTTAAATTATGTCTCTATAAATTGAAAGATAAATTTTCTATTAATGTTGAAGTAAAGTCTCAAGACAGATCATATAAAAAATTAGAAGCATTATCATACACAGAAAATTATAATGATTTCAAGATTGAATATTTTATCAAAGCAATTAAGTACTGTTTGAAAATTAAGCGTGTAATCAACCAAAAAGAAGACATGACACAGAAAACATTAGGTGCTGCAGTTCGTGAATGTATAATGTTAAAAGATTTTTGTTGACAATTCATCTTAAATTTCTATATTTAATGTTATGACTGACGAAGACAAACAAAAATTTGATAAGTTGAATAATACTTCTTATCTATTGCGATTGAACCTTGATAGGCATAAATGCACTATTGTTAGAACTACTTTAATGGACGATGATATTTGGTATGTTTCATATCTTAATAATATGATTGGAACGATTACCTTTAGGAAAGAAGGTGAAAATTCTTTCTGCAATATTAGATTGTATAACTATATCAAAGAAAAATGGAATTTGTCCGACTTCATAATGAGCGATTACTATACATTTGATGAAGATGGCAAGATTAACCGTTTCAACTTTGAAAAATTTGATAAGTATATAGAAAAAATTAAAGTCCATTTCACTGAAAAACCAATAGATCCGCCAGAAACACAGGAAGAAAACTATAATATAGAAGATAGTATTTCTAGAGTCCGTGAATATTGTGATGTTGATGAATCATTCTCCAAAAATATGCTTATTAAAGATGTTAATGTATTATTACGAGAATATGATAGATTGAAACAGGAATGTAAGAAATATTCTGAAAAAATAACTAATTTATTCTTGAAGGTCAAATAATGCACACCATAAATGTTTTTAGTCATTTGAAGTTTGATAAAACAATGCAAGATAATAATTGGATTGACTGTAATGTTGATAATTTAACGGATACAGCATTCATTTCTATTTGCTGTAAACCTGAAATTAAGAAAAACTATCTAGAAGACTATAAGCACGAAACAGATGAACACTGGTTCAAGAATAAGCACACGAATGTATTGAACATAGAGTTTGATGATATATTTGAAGATACACTTGAAACAAAATATGGAAAAGCTATCGGAATAACTATTGACCAAGCAAAAGAAATTACTAATTTTATCAGTGAAAATTATACTAAAGGTATAAAGAATTGGTATTTGCATTGTAGAGCTGGAAGGTCTCGCAGTGCTGCCATAGGAATTTATCTAATGGAATTTTTACAAGCACATGGTGAACAAGTAAAAGATAATGGTTTTCAAAAAGATAGAGTAAATTCTTTGGTTTATAATAGATTAAGAGAGGCAACAAATGTATAATACACCTTCCTGGGAAGAATACACACAAATGAGCCAAGTAAAGGCTCCCAATAAAACTATACACATTGATATTGATAAGGTCATTACTGACGATTTCTGTGCAAAGCATGACGTATCTATGGAATATGATAGCCTAGGTGGTTTCGGTCTATATTATAAAGTTGATGAAATTAAAGTATTTGTTGCATATTATGTAGATTGCACGAATGAACCAATTAGGATTGCTTCATCCTTTAAATTAAATACTTATCATAATAAGTATCATAAACTTAGACACACATTTGATATTAAAGAAATTTACAAAAAACCTACAGAATTTGTGATGAATTCTGAAAATAAGCCAGTAAAACAATATAAATGGAAAAATGACTTAAATTTCTACACAAATCCTGATAATTTAACCAATGACGAATTTAGAGACGAATTGGGACGTAGAATTGATTGGTCTATTTCAGTACTAAAGAAAAAAATACCTATTCTTAAAGAAAAACACGAATGGATGTATAAGGATTACATAGATAATATAAAAGACGTTGATTGTATATCTGAATTGTCATATAATGATTTAATGAAGTCTGAAACTGGTGTTCTTCGTAATAAAAATACCTATAAGACTTACATACTAAATCTATATGAAAACACAAAGTCTTCTAGATGGATAATGATTATAAAAAACCATAAGACTGCTGAAGAAAATATATGGATTGTTCATTGTAAGAATGGTAACTGTTCCGCACATGAGACTGATAGATTTAGTAAAGAAGATATAGAATCATTTAAACTCATATTGGAGAATATGTGAATGATAAAATCTAAATTACATAATTTTTTCCATAAGATAGTAACTCGCCACAATAATAAAAAACTAATAAAGAAATATCCATTCTTAAAACAGTCCGAATCACTTGATTATACGTGGTATGATAGTATTCCTGATGGATGGAAAACCATATCATTGAAATATTTTGATGAAATAATGGACTTGCTTAAGAAGAATAATAAAACATATTTTTTACATTTTTCAGATGTAAAGGAAAAATATGGTAGTTTAAGGATATATTCTTATATTAATATGAGTGCAAGAAAGACTGACTTGGATTTGCACGATAAGATTGAACAAATTTTATATAGGTTGGAACATGAATCATGGAAAACTTGTATTCATTGTGGAAAACAAGCTGAATATGAAACTAAAGGCTGGATAACACCTATTTGTAAAGAATGTATGGAAGAAGAATCAGCTCAATATCCAAATATTGAATATAAGAAATGGGAAGACTGGAGTAATGGGTAATCCTTGGAATAGAACAATTAGAAATGTAATGTCAGAAATTACTGGAAAAGATGACTGGTCTTTCAAGTCATTTGTTGATTATAATACTAAAATTACAAGCCTAATTGATGGTAGATATTTTAAGACTGTTCCAGATTGTTATGATATTCTCATATCAAGTATGAGTTATATTGCTGAAGGACATTCTTTCTATATGTTCAAGCAAAATAAAGACCATAATGCTTTCCCAAGCATTCAATTGGTATTTTTAGACCCATATAATAAGAAAGAAAAAGAAATTACCCCAGCTTATATTAGAGACATAGATGATTTTCGTCATTACTTCAAGTATTGTATGGACTATGTAGAAGAACTAAATAGAGCCCACGAATATAAGCTGAAGAAAAAAGCATGGGATGAAAAAAAATATGTGGCAAATTCAGACGATTTTGAAAATAAAATCTATAATTTATTTGACAAATATAAAATTGATGTATCTGATATAACTAGGTCATGTATAATAGATGGTGATATATCAGATCCTTATACTGCTAATGTGAATGTTTATGTTAAAGATATAGATATAAAATTTTTTGTCATGCTTAGTCCAATAGACTATTCTGTACGAGTTGTGAATTGTTGGGTAAATTGCGATTGTGATGTTGATTTTAATTCAAAAGAATTTTCTACACTAGAAAAACAAATACTGCATAATTCTAATAAGACTGATATAGAAAAATATATTGATTTGGTTAGCGAAATGATATGATAATGAATAATTACATAGGACGGACCTAAACTATACAAATGCCATTGGCCTACATGCCAATATTGTACTACTGACCGAAGTCAGATAGAATTTCATCATATTATACCGAGAGAACTTGGTAATAGACTTAATAATAAAGTCACACTAACATTTTGTCCATCTCACCACAGGATGATATATCACCCTGAGAGTACTCATGGTCATCATAGTATTCCAGCAGCAAATAAGTTGAAAATTATACACATATATCCTGCAGCACCAAATGGATATGCTGTAGAATACGAAAATATGAGAAATGAACGATTTTTTGAAATATTTGATGGCGATTATAGACAACAAGAAGAAATTAAAATGGAGATAGAAAAATGATTTCAGGATTATATGATTCAACCTGTGTATCAGGTTGTGTAGATTGGTCTGATTTGATAACAACATCAAATTATGGCTCTTATATAGTATCTAATTCAGTTTATGATGATGTATCTGAAAGTACATTACCAGATAGTTTTACGGAAGAAGAATATAAACAATTTCTTAAAGAAAATGGAATTGAGGAACTATAATGGCTATAAAATATACAACATCAAATACGAATAATCTAACTGGTTCAAATACAGCTAAGCTAACTGGTAGTATATCCATTGGTCCTTCACAATATGCAACTGGAGCAGTAGTAAATACCATTGGTTATATGAGTGCATGTACAGATTCAATAAGTACGTCCTATGCGAAATTTATGGGATATAGCAAATTCAATGTTGCTGGTGTAGATTTGTTCGTTTATAATGCCCACAATAAGTACATCAATATTCAAAATCTAGATATACGATTTAAGAATACAGAAAATGGTGTGGATGTTATTTTTAGTCCTGGCGACTTCCTTAAATTTAGAACACTTTCTGAAGCATCAACATTCATTAAGAAACTAAAATTCATGGCGAAGAAAGCACAACAATTTAAGCGTGAATGTGAAATGTCTACTGATTTTATGTAAGTTTGTCCGACTTCTATAAATATATTATAGAGGTCTTTAAATGAAACCAAGTAAAATAGATGAAGTAGAAACCACATTTTTAAAAAATCTTAAAGACTGTAATGGTACAATACACACCATTAGAAATAAAATAGATATTGGAGATAATATCACAATAAATCAGATAAGACCTGATTATAGTTCATATTATTATTCAACAGAAACACCTAAGACTTGTATTTGCTTGCATTTTACAGTTGGTAATATAAAAGGTGATATTGGTTCATTAACAAAGAAAGATAATAAAGTATCTGTTCAGTATGTAGTGGATAGACAACGGAAATATCTATAATCTATTTGATGATAAATTCTGGTCATATCATTTAGGTTCTGGAACTGTTGGCACTAATGCCTTAATGAGTAAACAGACAATTGGCATTGAAATATCAAATTATGGGCCTTTAAAGGCATCAACGAATAATAATCTTGTAGATGCTTATGGTAATGTATATTGCACATTAAATAATACAGAATATTATAAACAGTGTACTTACCGTGGATATAACTATTATGCCACAATGACTGAAAAACAGGAACTAGCAGTAGCAAAATTATTGAAATACTTATGTAAAGAACATGATATTCCAGAAATATTCAAGAAAGATGCTGATACATTGTTTGCTGATGCTGCATCTGCAAAATCATTTAAAGGAATATATCTACATACCAGCGTAAGAAAAGACAAATTTGATTGGCCTTATGAAATGATTACAGGAATAGTGGATAAGATGAAGGAAAAACCCGTTCAAAAAGTAGAACCACCTAAAGTATGTAAAGATCCAACAAAAGAGCCGAAAATTGTTAATAAGATTAAAGTAGAACCAAAACAAACAACAATAGAAAAGACAACATTTGAAAAAATAATTGAATTTATACGAGGACTTTTCAAATGAATTTTGCTAGAGCATTAAGAATATTAAAACAAAATAATCTTACTTTAGTGGAAAATACAACAAAAAACATTGTTGTGAAATGTAGAGAACGTATTAAAGACCATATTACAAGAGTTAAGTATTTCTATAATATACTGGTTGAAAGTGGTCAAATACCATTAGAAGATATTGATATTAAACGTGTAATGAAACACGATTCAGATAAACTTAAATATAATAATCTAGTTAGACAGGCATTAAGATTTACACCAAAAGAAAAACTTACTGAAAATGATATGGCTTCCATAGATGCAGTCGTTATGGAACATATCAAGTCAAATCCTCATCACTGTGAATATTGGGATTCAGGTGATTATACTTCAGTCGGAATAAATTGTAAAAAAATGCCAAATACATTCATATATGAAATGTGTGCTGATTGGGCTGCAACATCTGAAGAAAAAGGAAATTCTTTAATTTCATGGTGTAATAATGTGGTAAATAATAAATTTATGTTTACAGAAGAACAAACTGAACTTATATATTCTATCTGTGAATATCTTGAAGAATACATAAATCCTGAATATAAGCGAGATTATGGATTGAAACAAATAAATCTAAAAGATGTTAAATAATTTTTACATAAGTTGATTGACAAAATAATCAACTTTTTCTATTATTTTGCTGTCTAAACATGTTAAACTCTAACAAAAGGATAAAAAACTATGACGTTTAAGACAAAAGTGACCTGTGGCATTATCGCAATTTGTGCGATTATTGTAGCAATTTTCGCATTTTTCTCTATTGGTTATAAGCAATCTACTGAATTGCTAATCAAGCAATCACCATTTGGAACACTATCTTGTGTTGAAGGCCAGGGCCTTTATTTCAAGGGCTTTGCCTCAATCTATAAGTATGACTTGGCCAAGTCATTCTATTTCAACTCTAGTACTGAGAAGGTACATGGAGAAGGTTGGGAAGGTGGCGATGATGATGAAGACGATATTTCAGTAACATTGTCTAGAAATGCCAATGCAGATATCAGTGGATATTTGCTATATGAACTTCCACAAGATTGTGACAAGCTAATTGAACTACATAAGAACCAGCGAAGTGATAAGGGTGTAAAGCATAACCTTGTACGAAATGCTGTTCTATCTGCAGTTCGTAAGACGGCTCCACTATTCACAGCAGAAGAAGCCAAGGTGACTAAGATTGCCGAATTTAGACGATTGGCTGAAGACCAACTTGTTGAAGGCGAATATTTGACAACAATTGAAGTTCTAAAGGAAAAGGCTGGTGAAGATGAATTGGATTCAGCTGGTAATGTTATTAAGAAGGCTGAAGTTCAGGAATATCGTGTAACTAAGTTGAAGCTTGATACTAATGGTCATAGAATTATCACAAAGAAATCTCCAATTACACAATATGGAATTGTTGTAAAGCAACTTGATATTCAGAATGTCAAACTTGATTCCAAGGCTCAGCAACAGTTGGATATTGTTAAGGAAAGGGAAATGCAGCGTGTTGCTAATGCTACTGCCGCTGAAACTGCTAAGCAAAAGGCTTTGACTGCAAAGGCGGAAGGTGATGCTAGAATTGCACAAGCAAAGGCTGACCAGGAAGTACAAAAGATTACTGAAGTGACTATGGCTGAAAAGGAAAAGGCTGTGGCTGTTCTACAAGCACAAAAGGAAAAGGAAGTTGCTGCACTAGAAGCACAAAAGGCTCAGGAAGTGGCGAAAAAGATTAAGGCTGAAGGTGAAGCTGAAGCTGCGGCAAATAGAGCTAAGGTATCCGCTGGTCTTACACCACAAGAACGAGCCGAGTGGGAATATAAGACGAAGGTTGGTGTGGCCGAAGCACTTGCTAAATCAGAACATCCAATTGTTCCAACAATCATGATGAATGGTGATGGAAAGAATGGTTCTAATCCAATGGATGCTGTTGGTCTAAAGTATATGATGGATATTGCTGATAGAATTAATAATAGCAAGTAATATCACATAAAATTAAAAGCCCTACATAGTTGAAATACTTTGATAGGGCTTCCTTTTTACAAAGGAATTACAAATGAAGAAACTATTTTTAGTATTGACACTTACATCATTTGTTTTCGCTGGACCTTGTTGTTTTTGTGGCAATTGTAAGAAGAATCAAACAGCGAATCCAACAAAATCTGTTCCTGTTTCAAATGTACCGTTGGTATTTAAAAATGAACCACTTGTTTTTAGAGATAAACCAGTAATTGCACCACAACAAATTAATACACAAATTGAGGAACAGGAAAAAGAAGTTAATAATGAATTTGATGCATGTGTAGCAGAATGTAAGGAAAACAATGTTTCTTCATCTGTAATTGATTTTTGTATCAGAGAAAACTGTTGGAGACTGAAATAATGGAAGTTAAGTATCAACATATAATTTTATTCGCAGCAATTTTTCTTATTGCTATTGTCTTTTCAAATACAATTCTTAAAAAGATTGATGAATGTTATGAAACTTCTATGAAGAAAATGGATACTCTTGTGACTGTAGTTAGAGATACAACTTTCGTACATGATACGATTTATAAGGAAGTAAATAGAACAAAATACATTAATGCTATTTCTTATACTAATATATTTAGTGGTCGCATAGATACGCTTGAGACCCATAAGGGTGGAACAGCAATAGCAGTTCAGTTTGCAGATGAAACTTTTTCTATTGATAATGTTCACGAATATACTATATTATGTAATGGAAAAATGTACGATAAACCTGTTGATGAAAATGAACCAGATGGTGATAGTTATAATGAATGTGCCGGTGAATGGATATTCAAGATTAAAGGTGAACGTTAAATAGAGGTAATATGAAAACTATAAGAACTGGTGTATTTGAAACAAATTCAAGCACAACACATTGTATTACATTCTCCAAGAATTACAAGAATGTGGATGATATTCCATTAAGAAATCCAGCAGAATTACCAGCACTTAATGAAGATGGTGATTTGGAAATTGAATTAAATACTTATTGGGACATTGATGTTCGTGATAGTGGTGATTTGGATTTGAATTCAGTGGATACGATTATCAAGTATCTTGCAGCACATGCTGTATTTTCTAGCAGAGAAATTCTTTGGTCTAGACATAACCACGAAGTTAGAAACAATTTTGATAAAAACCATGTAGATTTGCTAAATGACATTCAGCAAGCATATAAGGTTTTAAATCAGACTCCACCAAAAGATATTAAGATTTATACATTGGATGTTGATGACAATAAGATTTATATCACAAAAGATAATCTTTATAAATGGTTTATTCCATATAATGATAATTGGTATTCTTCAAAGAAAGACTGGATTGATAAGGTAAACAATACAATTAGGAAAAATCCGGAAGCCGCAGATTGGCCTCATTTGAAATATAACATTGGTGTCTGTGGTAATGATTTAAATTCACACAGCTATGAAGAAGCAACTAACTATTACGATAATTCATTGACAATGTATGATTGGGATTCAATGACAACACCTGAAAATGATGGTAATACTGTATTAGATACTGTTGCTATTTTGACTCGACAAGTTGCATTGTCATTCTATCATACTTAGGAGTTATTTATGGATAAGAAAGCAACTAAATTATCACCAGAACTTTATAAAAAACTAAAACCATATATTGACTATCTTGAATCTCTACATTGTAAATGTTCTGAACATAATTTAAAATATTTAAGAAAACAAGATTATTATGAAGTATTCAATGGTTGGTATTATGTTGATGGTAAAGACCAATATATACTTGCTGATTTAGCCAGTTATACATTTGAACCAAAGATTGAAGTCTATAAGTATAAGATTGTTAAAAATAAAAGAACAAAATTATATGAACTAGAAAATCCTTGTAATTATGTAGATGATGAAACTTCAAAATACGATTCTGTAATCGTTGATAACATTGATGATTTCAAGATTGCGGTCGGTAATTTCATTAAGACACTAAAAAACTTTAAGGTAAAGACTAAAAAACATGAAATGGAAACCGATTTCAAACATTAAAATCCGTGAATATTATAATGGTAATCATAAGGTATCATTGTATGCTAATGGTACTAAGATTAAAGAAACAAATGATCCGAATGCTGACCATTTTACATACTCATATCCAGAAAGTTTTGATTTGAAAATCACTGACTATTGCGATGGTGGTAATTGTAAGTACTGTCATGAGAACTCTACAACTAATGGTAAACATGCCGATTTGAAAAGAATACACAAATTAATGAGTACTTGTTTGCCAGGAACTGAAATTGCTATTGGTGGCGGTAATGCATTAGCACACCCAGGTATTGAACTTTTTGTTTCTTATTTGAAATCATTACAGCTTATACCATCTATTACTGTAAATCAAAAACATATAAAGCCATATTATAATAAACTTAAATCTTTAGGATGTTATGGCATTGGTGTATCATTGACTGACTCCAATAACGAAGAAGATTTTGAGTTGATTGATAAATTAGGTAATAATGTAGTAATCCATACTATTGCAGGTATATTAAAGCCATCAGATTATTCTGTATTGAAAAATCGTAAAGTTCTAATTCTTGGTTATAAGGATTTTAGAAGAGGCCATACGAATTTAGAACAGAATTCTGATGAAATTAAGAAAAATATTGAACAATTAAAACACGATTTGCCAATGTTGGTTAATCAATGTAAAGCAATATCTTTTGACTGTTTAGGAATTGAACAGATCAACCCAAAAGAAATCTTACATATTTCTGATGAAGAATACAATAGTCTTTATCAAGGACATGATTATGATATGTTTGATAAAGATGGTAATCTTACGGTCGGAACAATGTTCATAGATGCTGTTAAGATGCAAGTTGCTAGAAGTAGCACTACACCATTAGATAAAAGACAGACATTTAATGAAAAACACAATATTAAAGAATTGTTGGCTAGAAGCTGTATGGGATATTAGTGTATTGGTATGAATGCAACACAGGTAAATATTAAGCATACATTATATTCCATTAAGCATAATAAACTTGGTATTGATTTTTCGTGGATAGATACACTAGATAGAGAAGGTGAGAAATATGTTTATGAATTCTTAGAAAAGCTGACAAACCTAATTTTTGGGCGTTGCAAAGAATTATTCTTTGCATTACAAGAGCATTATGGGATGCATTATTCCCATGAATATTTTTGCATAATCATGAATAATATAGGTTATAATTCTTGTAACTTACTTTATTTCAATGAAATGGATTATGATTGCTTAAAAAATTTAATTTTTAAGACTATAAAAATTGATCTTATAAAGCATAAGATTGATACATTGAATAAAGACTTTGAAAGTTCATCAATGTAAAAAATAATTTACAAATACCATTGACATAGTAATATTTAATTCTATATTTACCATCAAATAACAATTGAAGGTAAATAAAATGAAAATTAAATTGAATTTGTCAACGGCATTTACACTTAGAAATAGAATTAAAAAAATAACTCAAACCATAGAGAATGAACTTCATTCTTTCGCATATGTGGATTATCCTGAAAAGAAAGAAGAAAATGATGCAACATTGACTGAAGGTAGTATAGAAGGAAATATTGCACTATATAAGAACTGTCTTGAAAATTTGCTCAGACTAAACAATACTATTGATAAGAACAACAGTGCTGGCAAGCAGTATATCAATTATGTTGATGTCTTAAATAAGCAAATAAATCTATTTAACTGGATAGATAGGTCCTTAAAACAAAAGAAAACCACTAAGTCTCGTAATCCTGTAACTGGTAACTGGGAAGTAGAAACATTAATTAAAATGACGGATTACGATGTTGACAAGGAATTGAGTACTTTAACACAGATTAAAGCAAAAATGGAAGATGAATTAGCACAAAATAATAGTTCAACCACATTTGAATTTGAGATAGATGACAAAATCTACAAAATCATATATGGTTAATTAATAAGACCGAGTTGTTGATAGTATTTTGTATGATACTTTGACCAAAAAAGATGTTATTCGCATTAGACTTTAGATAGATATATATCTGATTGGTTTAAAGAGTAACCTTTATCAACCAATTACAATATATTTTAGAAGTTATACTTATACAAAATTCTCAAACTTTGCCTTCTATGGGCGACAATTTCAAAATTCAATTCTTTAATTGAAGTTTGTTTCAGTCCTATCAATGACATTTATTAAAAAGAAACGAAACAAATGTGGTTGAAAATCTACAAGTTTCTTTGAAAAAGGTCTTTTCACGATTTTATAAAAGAAGGAATATAATATGATAGTAAAAGCAAATGTATTAGACAAGCAGACCAATGAACGACATGATGCTTGGTTCTTGGTTAGATTTGACCACACACCGTACAGCAAGGTTTCAAAGAAACATCGTAGAGTAGGTGTATGTTCCATTTACTACCTTTCAAATAAGGATACAATGGTAGATGCAATTGGTAATAAGATTGAAGGCCAGTTTTTCGCATCCCGAGTTTGTGGTGAGAAATACAAGTACTTCATTGTTGACCAGTCCATTTCTTGTAATGAACACGATAACTACTGCAAGGCATATTCTAGAATTGTAACTATGCAGATGGCACTTCATTGGATTCTAAAGTATCAAAATGTAGAAGATTTTCTGAAGGTTCTTCCATTTAAGATTGACAATGAAACATTTAAGTCATTCGTAACTACACTCCATACCCAGCATCCACAGGGTAAGGAACATGCTCTTGCTCTAATTCACAATAAGGATTATAGAAAGGGTAAAAATTCAAAGTAAAATTATTTTTACTTTTATAACAAGCCATTGTTTTCGGACAATGGCTTTTCACGTTTACTCATATTTGGATGGATAGAAACCATACATAGTCTTTTCTAGTTCATCATTTCCAATTATTCTAAAGTAAGAATAACCTGGATCTTCATTACCTGGTCTAGTTATTTCTTTTTTCATATCTTTTAGTATCTTTTTCGCTATATTGATTGGAATTTTTGGCATACCTAATTTTTCATAAATTTCTTTCGGTTTTCCAGAAACTTCCGTAAAACACATTCTAGAATTTCTGTGTGTATAGTCTTCTCGCATTATATTTTTAAATCCAAGTTTTCCTTCAGCTGTACCATCAGTTCCACCACATAATATTTTTCTGCCATACAGACTAAACTTATATATCATACAAGCAACTATTTTACCATTTGTTCTCACCAGTTTCCAGAAAACATTGTTTCCTAACAATTCATTGGCATCAATTCCTTTTAATCCACCAATTCTTTCGTAGCTTTTTTCAAGCATATCCATTACTTCATCAATATACTGTTCTTTTTCATTTTTTGACTTATATAATCCTATATTTAGAATACGCTCATTTAAGATATATCCATTTTTATCTAAAATCTGTAAAGCCTCATCAATATTCATATTATATTTATTTAAGTTGACAAAATCTGTAAAATTTTCTATATTATATTGTACAAACCGGAGGTAACAACAATGACCGATAAAGAACTAGATAAAAAATTGACTGAGCATGGCTGGTACTGGTCCTGCTGGGAATCCCTGTGGAGAAAGGACGAAAAGACAATTGAATATACCGAATTGTCTGATGTAGTCATTCTCAAGGAAAATGGCAAGACAACGGAATACACAAAACACGATATTTGTAAGATGTTAAACATAGATGAATAAGTCAACATTTGAAACATATGTAACGGAATACTGCCAAGATTTGGCTGTAAAAGAAAATGCCTATGAATATAAACGTTGTAGACATGCTTGTGTTCTAACATATAATGATGCGATTATTTCCAGTGGTGTAAATTCAAAACTGTTCAATGATTTTACTAAACAGTATAATGATTTGAAAGCACTACACGCTGAACCAGTTGCAATTATGAGAGCTATGAAACACCATTCTAGAATTATCCATAAGTGTGAATTGTGGGTATGTAGAAATAACGAAAAATCTAAGACTAGCCGACCTTGTCCTATGTGCATGAGAATTATTAAGAATTTTGGAATTTCTAAGATACATTATACACTAGAAAATGGTGAATGGGTAGAAGAAACTATATGATTTTGGCATCAGATTTTAAAAATATGGATTTGGCCGCAATAAAACTATTCAATGATAGTGTTTATTCTTCTAAAGATCCTGACCATGTATTTACTGACTATGTATTTGATTTATGCTGTGATGATGATTTAAGAACAAAGTATGCTTATCACGATTCTGTAAATGGAAACTTGTTTATTTTTATGTGGCAAAAATTTTGGTGCGAGATATTCAATGGTGGTAATGATGAATTTACAACTAATGACATGGAGAAGTTTTTGAATATTTTGCCTAAATTCATAGAATTTGCCTCTAAAGCAGACAAAATTATGAAAATGGATAGAAGACTAACTGAATTACAAAAGGATTTCAAATGAGTACTGAACCAACTGCTGCTGCTATGGAAGCATACGAATATGTAAAAACATATCTGTGTCAAGACGATAATTTATATTCAGAACAGGATTTTCGTTTCATTGGAAAATTGGCACTTAGATATGTTTTCCGTAAAATGACTTATTTTTCGTTCACATTGAATGTGGAAAAAGAATCCATTATGTTCTGTATTGCCGAACATAAAGATTTAACATCTAACACTAAATTCAAGGATATGCCTTGTTATAGTTTTAAGATTATCAATAATCTAACAGATGATGACAAGATAATACTTGAAAAATTGGTGGATAGAATCAAAACTATGGTATCTGGATTGAATAATGCAGTAGAAAAGTCTATATTAAACATAGAAGAAAAATTTATAATTGAACACGATACAATAAATTTTAGTGATTTGCTCAAATGAAAGTATATTTTATAAACGATTTACATTGGGATTTTTGGAAAAAACAAAAATATTCATTAGAAAAGTTTTTTGATGAATTCTTTTTACCAGCTGATACATGCTGTATTGCTGGAGATATAGGTAATGATTACGAACATTCCATTGAAATAATGAAATATTTAAATGGCAAATATGCACATGTTGTCTATACAATGGGTAATCACGATTTAGGAATATTTAAGAAAGACCGATATAAGCTAAATTTACCAAAAACAATTGATAAGAAAATAGCATTTCAAAGAATAATGCCTAATCAGCTTGATGGTACTGTAATAAAGATAGATAATGTATCATTTGGTGGAAGTTGTGGAACATGTGATTGGTCTTGGTCATTTAAGAATTTTGAAACAACAGATGAAGATTTTTTGATAAGATGGCAAAATTGGTTTGATTGCAAATGGTGGCGAGTTGATAGTAGTTCACCTTGGGTTATTTTTGATTGGGAAATGAAGAAATTACAGCATGTTTCTTCACTAAAACCAAAAGTATTTGTGACTCATTTTCAGCCATTATCTTGTCCTATACCAGAAATGTTCAATAAAGATATAATGACTGGATTATTTATATTTGATGATAGTACATTGAATTTACAGCCAGGTACAATATATCATTTCGGACATACACACAGTAAACTTAAGTTAGAACAGAATGGAATACTATATTTGAATAATTGTATTGGGTATCCTGAAGAAATCTGTATAGATGCATTGGGAAAATTCAGTAAAGAAGATTTCCTAATTGATATAGAGTCATAAATATTTTCTATGAACATTACAACATCACAATTATTTAACGATATTGAGCAATATAATGTAAGTCCATCTGTATTTGAATTTGACCCTAATCCCGCAAATACACATATAGACATGACTCCCCAATATCAAGATAATTCTGTTTCTCGGTAGAATAATGAGACAACTTGGTTTTCAACAACCATATAAGTCACCTGAAGAAATACAGAAAGAAGAAGAACTAGAACAACAAAAACAACAAGCAGAACTAGAAAGACAAAGAAAAGCTTGGTGTAAAGAATTTAGGAATAATCCGATAGTATTGAATTTGAACTGTGTTTGGGGTCAAATGGATAAAAAACAACTCCAAGCAATTAAAGGTATATTGGATAAAGATGAAGACTGCACATATATCTATGCTGGTTCAAAAGATAGAACTGAACAATTAAGTATAGATGATGTGTGTGCTCATGTTGTAAAGTCAAAAGTAAAAGGAAATAACTTAGAATGTAAAATAGAATTTGACTACAGTCCTGCCGGTTTAGCATTGTATAATAATTATAGAAATGGTTTTTTGCCAAAATTGAATTTAAATACTATATTAACATATAACAAACAAGACCCTACAAGACAAGATGTTAAATTTAACTGTCTAGAATTTATATGAGAACCAGTACAGCTATACGAATGTTGAAGGATATTTCAAGAGAATATTCCTTATGTTACTTTGATAGGTCATATATGATTTTTAATAAAGATTATGATTCACCAGCAGCATATTATTCTGAAAATATGGGAGATTTGAGAGAGTGTTTAAAGTCAACTGACAAATATAAGTCAATTCATTACCATATATTTCATACGAGTTTTTTTCTTGCTATAACTATAAATGGCGGCAGTATACAAATCACTACAAAAAATAGATATGGAAATGAACTTTATAGACACAATGTTAAATATTATGATGATTTAAAGAAAATTGTAAGTGAACAACTTACAACTATTAAGCAGGGTAAAATAAAAAGAAAATTGGAAGAAATGGAACAAGATTTTAAACCGATTGATGATACTATATCTCCACTTCCATATTTTCCATTAGATTAGAGGATTTATGGCAAATATACCAGTAAAAGCAAATAAGACTACAATACGGTGGTGCTAACGATAAAGTTTATACACCTGAAAATATTGCTAAGCAATTAATTGATAAATTACCAATACAACCAACAGATACTATATTAGACCCTTGCCGCGGTAAAGGTGCTTTCTATAACAACTATCCTGAACAAAATACCAAATACTATTGTGAAATTGATGATGGTATAGATTTCTTTGATTTCACAACTAAAGTTGATTGGATTATATCTAATCCTCCATATTCCATATACGATAAGTTCGTTGAACACTGCTTTGAATTATCAGACAATGTTTGTCTATTGGTTCCTTTCAGTAAGATTAGTAATTCTATGGGTAGAATTAAGCAAATAAAGAAATATGGTGGTATAAAGAAAATCTGGTTTGTATCTGCAGGAAAATGTGGTTTTCCATTTGGTTTTCCTTGTGCGTTCGTATGGTATCAAAGAAATTTTGCAGATAATTGGGAACTTCTATGATTCATTTAGTATGTTTGACAAAGCCATATAATGAGAATGATTTTAAACTATGGTATGACTGGCATAAAGCATTAGGCATTGACAAAATCCATGTCTTCAAGAATGACAGTGATTTGAAGATAGAGCGATTCATAAAGAAACCTGACACATATCACGAAATATCAGGTTGGCCTAACCAATGGCAGTTATTCAATGACATTCTAAACCATAATTCTTTAAATTTTGCGAAAGACGATATTGTATTGTTCTTTGATGATGATGAATTTCTTTGGGTCAATGACATATCAAATATCAAATCATTATTATTGAGTCAGTTCAAGATGCTTAACTGTGTTCTAATTCCACAAATACTAATGAGTACACAAAAGATCACAGAACAGCGAAGTGTAAACTTAATACAGCATAGCTTATATAGAACCAACGATTTATCTAATCAAGGTAAATGCATGCTGTTATATGATAAAGAAAATGAATACGATTTCACTAGAGAGGAAAATAATGAAAAAGGACATGTACCTTTCATAAATGGTATGCGATATTCAGATGTAGTTGGTAGTGATTGTAGTAAAACTACCTATGGATTGGTCAGCTACAATGCTCCTGTTCGTCTTTATCATTATCATATCAAATCATTGGATGATTGGAAACACAAACTAGAGCGTGGCAGTGCTGCGTGTCCTACACAATTCTACGATTCAGACATTACTAAAAACAAATGGTATGGAAATTATTGTGTAATTGACCTTTCAATGATTAATACAGCAAAGAAAATGCACTTAGTGTAAATAAAAATTTACAAAAAAATAAGTTCATGCTATTGACAAAATCAATAGCATTTTCTATATTTAAACTTAGAAAACAACAACAAGAGGTAACACAATGGAATTAAACTGGCTCATCAAAAACACTATTCGTATTTCGGCCGACAATGCGAATCTTCTTGCTTCCCGAATCCAAACGGAATTTGACAAAGAAATTATGACTGTTAAAGCAACTTATGAAGAAAAGTTGCAAAAACTAACTGAAGAATACGAAGCCAAAATTTCTTCCATGAAGAACGAATCTATTGAATCCATGATCCGACGAATCGCAAGTGAAGAAGTTGAAAAAAACATCAAATCCAATCTAACAATTGATGAAAACTATGACCCGTTTTCTGGACGTAAGGATTCCACTTGGCATCTTGAATGGAATGGAAAAGAATTTTAACAACGACAACGATTTAACATAATGGCATATTCTAATAACGATTCTAATCCGTTTCTTACAATAATTGTATGTGTTCTAGTTTTGATTGGTTGTTTTTTATTTGCAACTTGTCAAAATTCACTTGTTGATTCTGACCTTAAGAAGGTAGATTCAAATGCAAAAAATGAATATCTCCAGCACAACACAGAAAGTTGGACTGATAAGATTGTTGGAGGAAATAGCATGAAAAAGGCTGTATATGCCACATATACTGCTATCGCTAAAGAAAATAACATTACGGTTCTTGATGCTATTAAGCAGTCTCGTGGAAAATTTGCAGGTCAACTTAAAAATAAGTTCAAATCATTTGGTAGTTTTTTAAGTCTTCCAAATGTTAGGAATGCTTATCATTCTGAAGACATGGGTAAAACTGTTGTTATTGTTCATTTCACATGGACTGAGTGTAGTGGTGGAGAACATAGTAATTGTTGGACGGAACATGATGAAGTAACAATTCCTGAAATTAATCAGCCAAAATATGATAATTTTAATGAATTGGATGAGGTACAGGAAGAAATTCCGATGGAAAGTGGTGTAGGTATTGAATATGAAGGAGTAGATATTACTAATAACTAAGGACATATTTTATTAAAGTTTAACCTATTGACAAAATCAAAGTTATTTTATATATTTACTAATGTGAGGTAAACTATGGCAATGAAAACTACAACTAAAGCAAAAGAAACTAAACGTCAGCGGAAGGAACGCATTAGCAATTCCAACAATGGTGCTACTATGCGGACACGTGTAGTCAAGGATAAGAAGAAATACACTAGAAAAACTAAGCATAAGCAAATGTCTAAGGAAGAAATTTATGAAAAGTTTGTAGAACTTGATAAACTAATGAAAATCCTTCTTTCTTAAAGGAGAACCAACATGGCAACTACAAATAAAACCACAAAAAAGAAGACTGAGCCGAAGGAAGATAAGAAACTCACATACACAATGTGTCCTTCAAGGTTAAGAACCCTAACTACTCCATCTAAGGAGGCCTAAATGGCTACACGTTCTATGAAGGTGTTAAAGACACTCGCCGACGAGGCGTTTGAACCTGAAAAGAAAACAAAGAAGGCAACACCTAAAAAGAAGGCTGAACCGAAGCCGACTGCTACTAAGGTTAAGACATTCAAGGTTAAGACGAAGAAGACAAAGGAACCAACTGCAGATGAACAGATGGATAGTGTCATTAGAGATATTGAAAAGATCCTTGGCACTATAATCAGATATCGTGATAAGTGGTGTGAAAACTTCGTAAAGAAGATGAATGCTCCCAGTAAAAAGAAGGCAAAGAAGTAATGGATGAATTTGTTGGTTCTACAGCAAATTTCAATGAAGTGGTCTTAGCAATAATTGACTTGTTAAGACCATTATCAGTAGAACATCAAGAAGTCTTTTGGAATTATGCATCTTTCGTGTATAAAGATACAGTGATATTGCGAGTAATGGATGAATCTATTGTTTTTCCAAAGAAGTTTAAATTTTGTTTTCATGAAGACTGGAATAATCAATATTTTTTGAATATTAAAGACCTTAGGAAACTTGGCTTTAAGCAAGTTAAAACAATTTCATTTGAAAAGTTTATTGCAAATAAACAAATATTGGTTGAATATGTGCAGAATTTTATAAAGTTTAAAAAAGAATGGGATATAAAGCAACTAAAAGACAAATTAAAGAATGATTTTAAGAAGCCTTCACTAATTGACAAACTGTTTAGGACTCAATTTTGCCAAACAATATTTAAACAACTAGACGAAATCTCAAGAGGTTAAACTATATGACATTCGTATATCAAAAGAAACCTGGTGAAAAAGATCCCGTAATGGTTGGTGCATATCACGATGCTGAACAAGCCAAAAAGTGGATTAAAGAACAGGAAATCAAGGGCATAACAGGTTTTACAACTGTGTCAAAATAAGTTGACAATTAAACTTTATTTTTCTATATTTTACATAGAAAAACAATAGAGAGGTAAACTATGCCAAAATACGATTTTGCACATCCAACATTCAAACGAGGTTTTGTAGAATTTCCTGTAAAAAAGGAACCCTTGATGGATATTCTAATGAGGGAAGCTCGTCTGCATAAAATTAATGTCATGCGAGCCCAGATGATTATTTCCACGAAGAATTACATGGCTAGAGTCTTCAATCGTATGTCTAACATTGAAATTAGGAAGGATGGCAAATCAACCATTCTTCACAATGAAGAAGAAATCCGCCAGTTTATTAGTTCTATTTCCAATGAATGATAATCATTTCAGAAAATTGGTAAATAAGTCACCATATTATTTTCGTACTTCTAGGTACAAAAATTGGGGTGACCGAATTATGAATGAAGACGGAACTCCTTGGCTTGACGAGTTTGGTAATGAATGTTCTACTAGGAGACATGTTGATTATTCATACTATACATGGGTATCACCAGGTAAATTGCAAGCACTAAAACCAAATAAGTTTTCGGGTGAAATTTGTTTTCATTTTACATTGGCTGATGATTCAAAGATAGAAATGAGAATTGTAAGACGGTCTGTACTTCCTGAAATGAGACTAAATCTAACAAAATACATTTCATATAGAACATTTAGAACATATTGTAAATTGGGTATTTTCTGCAATCCTGATGATGTAACGAAATGGGAAATAGAGCAATCAAAACTAGACAAAGAAAAAGAAATTGAAAAGCGACTGCAAGACATGAACAATGATTTTGTATAAAGATTTACCAGAAATTTTTAAATTCTTTACAGAAAATGGATATATGTTGCACCAATATAAGTGTGGTTTTGGTTGGTGTTTTAATAATGGTTATAATATTTTTACACTGACAGTTAGAAAGAAAATATGCTTTATGAATCATAGCAGTATTACTATAAATGAAGGCTATGGTAATACAAACTATGAAGAATATTATTGTGGTGGCGAAATGAAAGATGTAATTGACAAGGATTATTTGTATTATTATATTAAAAAATATAGAGATGAATATCAAAAAATCATTAAATGTTATAAACAAAAAGAAGTAGATAAACGAAAGGCTGAACTGGAACAGGATTTCAAACATGAAGAAACGAAAATTTGAATTGGATATTAGAAATTTTATTGAAAAAGCAAGTGATATTTATATTGTTAAAGAATCAGATTATTATATAGAGTTTAATCTTAAAGATGTTGATAGCGGTGGAGAAACCTGGGGTATATTTGATGTAGATGAAAATGAACTTAGACTTAATGAATGTATAAATTTATCATATATTCTAAAAAATCATAAATCTGCAAGTCTTGAAACATCATGTGAAAACTATGGAAGTTGTATAAAAGTACATAACATTTCTGAATTTATAAAAGTGTATAATGAAATGAAACGAGTAATTCCAATATTACAAGAAACGAAGAAAAAATTGCTTAATGCAGTTAGACTTAATAACATGGAACAGGATTTTGTATGACTAAACTCGGAAAAGATTTATTGGAGTTCATTGAACAAGTAGATGACTTGATAATTGATGACCGAAATGGAGATAATATTTCATTTCACATTAAAGGACTCGATGCAGATTCAGGCTCATCTTGGGGATA
>Ga0247610_10001030_pt1 | contig 35794 bp, 26 predicted proteins | sample 174DNAGHGhighgp2_FD_193483 | JGI IMG/M metagenome (GOLD analysis project Ga0247610, IMG submission 193483) | Sheep rumen microbial communities from Palmerston North, Manawatu-Wanganui, New Zealand - 1742 DNA GHGhigh gp2 | ecosystem: Host-associated > Mammals > Digestive system > Stomach > Rumen...
GCTGCTGACCATTGTTACTTGCTAAATTCATAATCTATAATTTTTTTATTTTTAATTTCTTTAGTCTTTGAGCAGGCTTTGCCTGCGGTCTTTCGACTTTTGACTTTCGACTTTCGACTTTTGACTTTCGACTAATCTAAAACTTTTCCTATGCACCTTTGTCACCCCGTATTTCTGTATCGCCTCATAGTGTGCCGCGGTAGGATAACCTTTGTTCTCGTCCCAATGATACATCGGATATTCCTCGTGCAGACGCAGCATATAATCGTCCCTGTACGTCTTTGCCAGCACACTGGCCGCAGCTATACTCATATACGTTGCATCGCCTTTCACCACCGTTCGTGCCGGCACTTCCAGTAATCCGCCTTCAGGCACGTAGGGCTTCCATTTGTTGCCGTCAACCAGTATATGTTCCGGCGTAAGAACTTTTCCTCCACGCACTACCAGTCCCGGTATATCTTTTCCATCAGCGCCTAACCCGTCCAACGCTCTATGCATTCCTGTCAGCGAGGCTTGCAGTATATTTATTCTGTCTATCTCCTCTGCCGACACTTCCACTACTGCCCACGACACGGCTTCTTTCTCTATCACTTCGCGTAGAGCGTATCGTTGTTTCTCCGTCAGTTGCTTCGAATCGTTCAGTATATCGTTACTGAAGTCCGGCGGTAGCACCACAGCCGCAGCAAACACACTGCCAGCCAACGGTCCTCTGCCAGCCTCATCGCACCCGGCCTCCAACACGCCTTCTATCATACATCTCTTCAACATTCACTTTTTTTCAGCGCAGCAATCTCTCAACACTAAACTCTAAACACTCAACACTAAACTCTAAACACTCAACTCTAAACTCTCAACTCTAAAACGGATATCCTATAGCAAAGTGGAACGTCATATCGTCTTTCCAGCACAATCCGTTCTTTACCGTGCGCCATTGCGTGCCTGCCAACTTGCCTTCCATGCGGCTCGGGTCATACAACTTCACTCCGAAATCCACACGGAAAAGCAGTATATTGAAGTCCAGACGCAAACCCACACCGTACGACATAGCTATCTGCGTATAGAACTTATCCCACAGAAATACTCCGTTCGGTTGCGCTTCATAGTCGTCAATCGTCCAGTTGTTGCCCGCATCTACAAACGCCGCCAACTCGATGATCCGCCACACGCGCCAGCGATACTCCACGTTCATATCCAGACGTATATCGCCCACTTGCAGATCGTAACTCGACAGACTGTTGTTACCTCTGTAACTGCCCGGACCCAATGTCCTTGCCTGCCAACCGCGCACACTGTTCGCTCCACCCGAGAAGAAACGCTTCTCAAACGGCACGTTCTTCGAGTTAAGATACGGAACAGCAGCACCTATACCTACGTGGAACACTAATCGATGGTTGGTTGTCAGCAACTGATTGTACGACAAGTCCACATTCAACCGCGCAAACTGCGAGTACGGCACATTCACTATCTCGTATATTCCCGCCTCGTTAGGTTTCTCGTCTACCAACCGGCTCAAGGCATACAACATGTTTCCTGCTGTCTCCAACTGATAACCGAAATTCACATAACTACGCTCACTGTTGTTCTGACGTTTGTTGCTGTAGTTGCCCGAGTATCCCCAACCTACTATCAAGTGGTCGGTATAACTGTACTTCAGTATAGACGAACGCGACAGAATCTCATCCTTGAATCGGTCGGAAATGTACGGAAGATAGATATAACTTATATCCAGCACATTGAAGTTGTGCCGCCAGCGGCTATACGGTTTGTACCACGTGTAGTACAGTCCCGCATTGAAAATGTTCCGCGTATATTCGTCCGGACGATTCTGATACGAATACATCAGGTTCGTCCGCCAGTGTGTCGGAAAACTCAACGCTGCTTCGCCTCGCGCCTCTATTGCACGACCGCCGTCCATACGCCACTCGTACTGCGCACCCGCACTGATCTTCAACTCCTCCGCTCCGCGGAAGATATTCCTGTTCGCATACGACACCTGACCTTTTATACCCCACGCATCACTCGAATAGGTGCCTTCTACTTCGGCACTCACCGTGTTGATCTTGTTCCGCGACAGATAAATATGACACTCCAGACTATCCGCCGCAACTAACTCAAACCGTATATCCGAATACCGTACAGGACCCAAACCGTTGATATTGGCGTACGTGTTCGTTACGGCTCGCTCTCTGTACAAATCTCCCGGCTTGATCTCACACTGGCGCATCAGCACACTCTCGCGCAGCAACTTGTTTCCGCGGTGCATAAACACGTAATTGTCTTTCTCTTTTACGTGCAATACCGTATCTTTGTCTTCCGCCTCGCTAAAGTCCTGATGAAAGAATACCCGCGAAATTTTGTACTGCCTGAATATTATATCTTGCACACTGTCAGGCTGTTCCGCCACATAGTCATGCAAGTGCATACGTATATCTATCTCCCTGTTGTACGTACTGTCCGCCTCGTAGTGCAGATACTCTTTGTCAAAAAAGTAATAACCCTTATTACGCATCCGCTTCGTTATACGTTCACGCTCGTCATCCAATGCCTGCGCCGAGTAACGCATGCCGCGCTCAATGATGTGCCTGCGGGTGTTGTACGCCACATCGTACAACACAGGATTCTCCAGATCTATCGTATAGTTGCGAATCGTATATTCGGGTCCCGAATGCACATTGTACGTCAGCCATACTTTCCGCTCTTTCTCTATTATCGACGTATCTACCGTGGCTTGGAAATATCCTTCGTTACGCATCGCTTTCCGTATCTGCTCCATGCTCTTGATCGTCAGCAGACTGTCATAGATCACCGGAGCCTCACCTATCTTGTGCGCATTCTTTGTCGCCCACTTGTTGTAGTTACTCAACGTATCAGATGGCGCAGTGTTATATAGGTGCAACTGCAATTTCCAGAATCCCAACACCTCCGTGTTCTGTGTCTGACGCAAGTAATGACGCAACTTCGATGCAGGAACCTGGTTCGTACCTTCCACATTCACGTTCACCTTGTACAATAGCTCTTTGTCCTCAGGCACAAACTTCGTCATATTACAACTGCTCAACAGTACTCCTGTAAGAAGTACCACACACAGAATAATATGTTTTCTGCACCACTTTTGCATAATTCGCACAATTCGGCATACAAAGATACTAAATTATTTGCATATTTCCAAATTTTTTTGTACCTTTGCATAAAATTTGTTTAATATTTACGCATTATGACCCAAAACGAGATAAAACAGATACGTTCATTGCAAATCAAAAAGTTCCGCGACGAACTCAATCTCTTTGTTGCTGAAGGTGACAAATGTATATCCGAACTGTCCAAAGCTTTCACTCTCGTTAAGCATTTCTCTGCCGACAATACGCCGCTCAAGGATATCGAACGGGCTTCCTCGCTTCGTACACCGCAAGGCAGTATTGCCGTTTTCCGCAAACCGCAATTCCAGCTGCCGGTTATCCAACCTGACACACTCTATCTTGCACTCGACGGTATTCAGGATCCCGGTAATCTCGGCACTATCATCCGTACTGCCGACTGGTTCGGTATTCGTGATATCATCTGTTCTGCCAATACTGCCGACTGTTTCAGCCCGAAGGTTGTCCAAGCCACTATGGGTGCACTCGCACGCGTACGCGTACATTATACTGATTTACCAGCATGGCTAAAATATCTTCATTCACAACAATCTGCAGCTAATAATCTCCCTTCCCTTCAGGGAGGGGCAGGGGGAAGGCTCTTTTTCTACGGTACTCTCCTCACCGGCAAAGATCTCTATGCTCCCGACGCTATACCTGACAAACGTTCCGGCATTATAGTCATGGGCAACGAAGGCAATGGACTCTCTCCCGAGGTCAGAAAACTGATCACACATTCGCTACGTATCCCATCGTTCCCGCCTGATACGCCTACTTCCGAGAGTCTCAATGTTGCCATTGCTACTGCTATCATACTCGCACACTTCCGCCAACCTGATCCTATTAAACTCTAATCATCGACCACTGACTGCTGATTACTGACTACTGATTACTGACCACCGACTGCTGATTGCTGACTACTGATTACTGACCACCAACAAATTATAAATATATATTTTTTCTTATAAACCTCTATATTTATAATAGTTTGTTGAAATGTTCATAACCTCTGTTACCTGTTTACTTTCAGCACGTTCCGTTGTTCATAACTTTCAACAATTTTTTCTACACTGTTGATAGTTTTGAGTTATCAACAAGAGCACCTCTTTTTTCTTCAACATCTTTTCCACATTTTTCATAGTTATCAACAGCCTATTGTTAATAACTCCTGCAACTGTGTGATTTTCAGTTTCAATTTTCACTTTTTTCCGTTCTATTTTACATAGTATAGTAGGTGATTAGTAGGTGATCAGTAGGTAATTAGTAGATGATTAGTAGATGATTATCCCAATCAGAACGCAATAACCTCGTTACATCACTATACTGTCACAATACCGTACTTATTTTTTTACTGAATTTACATTGCTTTTTATCGCTAAAATTATGGCATGCATTGTTGCAAAAACTTATTTTTTAATAAAATAATGTAAATAAATTTGCTTTTATCAAAATAAATTTGTATCTTTGCAACGAAAATTGGATTTTTAGCGAATAATAATTTTTTACAACATAATTAACCAATTTTTATTAACTTAAAAAATCAAACAATCATGAAGAAATTCTTCTCAATTCTCGCTACCGTGCTATTTGCAGGTAGCATGATGGCTGCTGAGGTGGTTTACGTTCAAACCATCTTTAACGCAGAAAACAACAGTGGTAAAGTAGGTGGGTACACTAATACTTGGACAAATACCACTGATGGATTTACTGTCAATATTGTTAATGCTAACAACAATAACAATGGTTGGGAGTATATAAAGATGGGTAGTAAAAGTGCAGCATCTGTTGGTTCTATTTCATCAGCCAATGCTATTGATGCAGCTGTTACTAAAGTTGTAGTTACTGTAGATGCAGTTACCGCTTCTAAAATAAATAGTTTCAAATTGTATATATCTTCCAATGGTACTGATTGGAGCGAGAAAGGTTCGTTTACAGTTGCTGCAGGTGCTCAAGAAGTTGCAATTGAACAAGTTAATCAAGCTAAAAACTTGTATTATAAAGTTGAAGTTGATTGTGCACAAGGATCAAGCAATGGTTTAATTACCATTTCAAAACTTGAGTTCTATGCAGAACCAGCTCCTGGTTTTGTTGTTAAACCAACAATTGACGGTGAGGAATATTTCTACGAGACTGCTGAAATCTCCATTGCTTGCTCTACCGAAGGTGCAAATGTATATTATACACTCGATGGTGCTGAGCCTACCGCTGAATCTGCTCTCTATGCCGCTCCGTTCGAAATAAACGCTACTACCACTGTTAAAGCTATCGCTATCAAGGGTGAGGATAAGAGCGCTGTTGCTGAGAAGACTTTCACCAAAGGTACTGTTCTGACCGTTGCACAAGCACTTGCTCTCGACCTCTCTAAACCTGTAGCAAACCAATATGTTGAAGGTATTGTTAGCAGGGTAGAAAGCTTCAACTCCACCTACGGATCAATCACTTATTGGATCTCTGACAATGGTGAACAAGAAAACGAACTTGAGGTGTATGGCGGACTTGCAATGAACGGTGACAAATTTGAAGCACAAGACGACCTCGCTGTTGGCGATAAAGTGGTGGTATTTGGTACACTGAAGGATTTTAAAGGTACTAAAGAATTTGACAAGAACAACTACCTCGTAGCATTTGAGCCTGCCGGTATTATAGTAGTTTCCACCTGCGATTGGGATAATATTGAATGGCTTGGTGACGGTAGTCCTGAGCAAACATTTGGCAACCAATTCAAGGTTTGCAAGGATGGCGCACAACCCGGCGTAGTGAACATACAAAAACCGGGATGGGCTGCTGAAACTGGTATCTACCTCACGTTCCCAAGCGCTGCATTTGGCGAAATATCTCTGCCCGAGAATAAGTATGTTAAGGAAGGTGCCGGTATAGTATTCTATCTCTCAGCTTTCACGGCTAAAGAGACTGAGGTTTCTGTTATGTGCGAGGGCAACGAGATTGTATTTACCGTTTACAACGACAAGGGTACTGACGAACCTACTGCTCTCATCAATACCAAACCTGAGGTTAAAGCCGTTAAGACTGTTATCAACGGTCAGGTAGTAATCATCCGCGACGGTAAAACAATCAATATGCTTGGCGTAGAGCTTTAAGCATAATTTGGATCCGTTTTTCGCAGGGTGTGTCGCATGGCACACCCTGTTTTTGTAGTGTATAGTGTTGCTCTGCATATGTTCTGTCTCCCTGCCGCATTTATTGTGCATTTCTGTCGCATTTTTGCCACAGCATCAATCATTGTTCAAATTTGCCAAAATGCCATTTTGGCATCGGATCTGCCGATCTCTCTATTTCCTCCTTCCATTTCCAATTTTACTTTTTGTATGAATTTTCTTAGTATGACGACAAATTTCTTCAAAAATATTTGCTTTTATCAAAATAAATTCGTATCTTTGCGCCGAATATCAAATGGGCTAATCTAAAAACGTGGAATTTTTAGAAGTAAACTAATATATAACCCTTTTTTAATTAACCTTTAAATACAAAGTTATGAAAAAATTCTTCTCAATCTTTGCTGCATTGCTCTTCGCAGGCAGCATGATGGCAGTAACCCTCGACCCGGGTACACAAACTGCTGTTACTCCGACCAACACTACTGATGGCAATCCGATTTCCTTGACTATCAATGGAATTCAGATTGACTACTCCGGTGCGCTGGGTGCCGCTAATCCGAATGCTAATCCTCCCGTTCCGGCTGATTTCCGTGTTTATGCCGGAAAGACATTGAAGCTGACGGCAACCAGTAACATCAGCAAAGTGGTTATCGCTGGTAAAGCCAACAAGAAAGACTTTACAGCTACCGTGGACAAAGGTACTGTTACTACCGGTGCTTCGTATGCAGAAATCACCGAGAAAGCGGAACTTACCGACCCGCTGATTGTTGTAGAGAATATCAATGCAACGAGCGTAACGCTTACTGTAGGCAAACAACTCCGTGCCTACATGATTGAGGTGACCCTCGGTGAGGGCGAAGAGCCCGTAGAGCCGGGTGACGAACCCACTGTACTTCAGGCTGTGAAGGATTCCACTACTTGGGATTTCTCCAAGATCACTGCCAATACCGCAAATGCACTCTATGGCAACGACGGTATTCGCTTGACGGATGAATCAGAGCCGAGCAAGAATGACGAAGTGATCTATGCTGACTATTCAGAGGACTTCATGACTATTGGCGAAGACTTCAATAAAGCTGCTATCGCTTTCAAAGGTGAGTATCCTATCCGCAAAAACCAATACTGCCAGGCTGGTACGCTCCATTTCAAGGCTGATGTTGCCGGAACAATCGTAGTTAAGTTCTCCGATACCGGTTCGTCCGCAAGCGCAACTGCTGTTAAACGTTACCTCGTAGTAAACGGTGAGCAGACCGAGTACTGGACCTCTCGCGAGAATAATGGTGAGGCTCCTTACGACGCTCAACTCAATGTGGTTTCGGACAAAATCGCAGTTCCTGCAGGCGATGTTACCATTACCGGTTCTTCCGCTATCGTGGTTTATTATGTAACCTTCGTTCCCGAGAAACAAGACGAACCCGTTCTGGCTGACCCCACCAACTGCGCTGAGGCTGCTGAGGCTGCTCTCTCTGTAAGTGCAAACAACGAACTCTACAACAATGGTGCTTCATATACCATCACAGGCTATGTAACATCTATTGCTTACGCTTGGAAAGAAGGTTCGATGAGCTTCTGGATGGCTGACACCGAGAATGGTGGTAATGTGCTGGAGGCTTACAAGTGCGCTATTGCAAATGAGGCTGACGCTGTGCTGGTTGGCGACAAAGTAGCCGTTACAGGACAACTGACCAAATATAACTCAACTCCCGAATTTGCTGCAGGTTGCACCGTTGAAATTCTTCAGCGTGCTGAAGCTGCAAAGAACCTTGGCGAGAAAACGATCGCTGAGTTCCTCGAACTCAAAAATACGAAAGATACTTGCATCCTCACCGGTGTTGTATCCAATATCCAGAATGAGGAATACGGCAACTTCGACCTCGTTGACGAAACAGGTTCGGTTTATATCTACGGTCTGCTTACTCCGGAAGGCGAAGCCAAGAAGTTTGCCGAACTCGGCGTTGAGGCTGGCGACACACTGACTGTTCTGGCTATCTACAGCGAGTACAAAGGCGCACCGCAGGTAAAGAACGCTATCTTCGTTGACCTTGTCAAAGGCGAAGGTGGTGGCAGTGAAGGCGAGTATTCCTACGATTACGAACCCGACGAAGCATTGACCTTCAATGTTGAAATGTCTACAGCCGAAATAAAGGATTATACCGCTGATTATGGTGTAGTTACTATGTTCTTCGAAAGTGCAGACGGCAGTTACTTTGCCTCAATGGAATTGATTATCTCTTCTGCCGATCTTGTTGTGCCCGGCGCATATCAGATCAGCGACTCGGAAGAGGAAGGTACATTCTACGCTTCCCCGGGTGGCGATGAGCAGTATGACTACGGCTGCTACTTCGGCGTTACCTATATTGATCCGGAAGATAGTAAAGAATACTACAATCCTTATTACCTGGTTTCGGGTAACGTAACTATTACTGAAACCGGTATTCAGGTGCAGGCTAAGTCCTACAAAGGATCTACCGTCAACTTCACCTACGTTGAACCGCATGACGCTGTTGTGAACACCAAACTTACCGATAAACTTCTCAAGGCTATTGAGAACGGTAACGTGATCATCAAGAGCGGCAACGTTATCTTCAATGTTAACGGCCAACGCATCAAGTAACAACAGTTCGGTTTGTTTATAGCAAATATACAACATTTGCCAAACTGTTCAACCAAATTCAAGAAGGACGCCAAACAAGCGTCCTTCTTTGTAAATAATATCCCTTTTTGCACAAAAATGCATTTATTTCAAAAAATCTTGCAAATAAATTTGCTTTTATCAAAAAAAAGTTGTACCTTTGCACCGCTTATGTGGAATAACGCATTTTTTATGCTTTATAACATAGCTAACCAATTTTTATTAACAATAAAACTAAAAATCATGAAAAAATTATTCTCATTTATTGCTATTGCATGCATCGCTATGACGGTAAGTGCAGAGCAGATTACTGTTGCCAAAGCTCTGGAAATTGCCGGTCAGTTGGCAGAGAATGCTTCTACAACTGAGGAGTATGAGGTAGTAGGTTACGTAACTGCTTATGCAGGTGCAGATGCTGCTACAGATGGTGGTTGGGCAAAGTACAGTAACCAGATTTTCTGGATCGCTGACGAGAAAGGAACAGCTGCATCCAATGCTGACGGTGCACTTGAGGTTTATCAGGGCGTTGCCGAGGAAATGGTGTATGTTGGTGACAAAATTGTCGTTAAGGCTGCACTCTCCAATTACAAAGGCCTGCTTGAGACTACCAAAAGAGGTGTTGTAACTATTCTTGAGAAAGTTGAACGCCCCGAGCAACCCGTGGTTGAGCCTGCTGATGTAGTATTCACATCTGCCGACTTCAACGGTCAAGGCGTTTCAGGTGAGGGTGGCGTTGTAACCGCTACTAAAAACGGTGTTACTTTCAACTGTAACAAAGCATTTGGCGACCAATATGGTGTTCGTTGCTATAAGAACTCAACTGTAACCATCAGCTCGGAGACTGAGCAAATTGGCAAGATTGTGTTTGAGTTCGCTACCGTTAGTGGTACCTATTATAACGGCGATTTGGATGATGAAATCGTTGTTAATACACAAGAGTGGGAGGCAATGCTTACTAATCAAGCTCGTATGAATAAGATTTCCATCTACTTCGGTGAGTATGAGGATATTCCAAAACCCGAACTTACTCCTATCACCGTTGCTGAGGCTTTGACTATCGCACAGGCTTTGACTCCGGAAAAGGGCAAATCGGCTACTACTACTGAGAAATATGCCGTTAAGGGTTATGTTGTAGGAATCTCGGCTAAGAATGAGAACACCTTCTATCTGGCTGACGAAGCTGACGCTTATGGCGAATTCCAGGCTTACAAGTGCTCGTCTGTTGACCGCGAAGTTAGCGAGGGTGATATCGTAATCGTTACCGGTAAAATCCAGCACTATTTTGGCGAAAGCGATAAAGGTGAGTATCATACTTATGAGATCTCAGGCGGTACACTCGTTCACGCTGAAGTTGACGGCGTTGAGAACATTACTCTCGGCGTTGAGGCACAAAAGGTTATGATGGAAGGCGTTGTTTACATCGTTCGTGACAACAAACTCTTCAACCTCCAGGGCGTACAAATCCGCTAATCGGATGGTAATAACCAAAACAAAAGTGGTGCGAATCCCGCACCACTTTTTTAGTATATTTTTACTATTGCTCTTGAGTCCTTTTTACTTTTATACTCAAGTTCTATTTGCTATCACTCTCGATATTCCTTCGATGTTCCCTCGATAAAACCCCGATCGAACGGAACGTTTTTTCAATTTTCCACAGTCATTTCTCCGCAGATAGAAACGCTCAATTGATGTTTTACCCGCTCTCTGTTGTCGGGTGATTCGCCAAACAGTGTCATCATTTTTGTCAGCAACGCTTCTGTCGTTATGTCGTAGCCGGATAGCACGCCTGCTTTCAGCAGGTTTCTTGCCACCTCGTATTGACCCATATCTACCGAACCCATCGAACATTGCGTTTTGTTCACAATAATCACTCCCCGTTCTGTCGCTTCCTTTAGTGCCTTGTACAGCCATTGTGCCGAAGGCGCATTACCCGAACCGTACGTCTCCAACACGACACCTTTCAACCCTTCTGTGTTCAGTACAGCGCGTACAACGGATTCGTTGATTCCCGGGAACAACTTCAGTATAGCTACATCCGTGCAAGTCTTCGTATGAACGAACAGAGGCATATTGTTGTCTTTCGGATAGTGAATAAGGTTCGTGCGGTACTGGATATGTACGCCGGCTTTGGCAAGCGACGGATAATTGTATGAGTCAAACGCCTCAAAGTGCTCGGCGTTCTTCTTCGTTGTACGGTTGGCGCGGAACAGACTGTCCTCAAAAAAGATTGTTACCTCCGGAACCATCGGTTTGCCGTCATTGCCTGTTGCTGCGGCTATCTCTATTGCCGTCAGCAGGTTCTCCTTGGCATCCGAGCGCAGCACGCCTACCGGCAACTGCGAACCGGTGAACACCACCGGCTTGCTCAGATTCTCCAGCATAAACGACAGTGCCGATGCCGAATAGGACATGGTATCCGTGCCGTGCAGTACAACAAATCCGTCGTACTTGCTGTAGTTATCCGCCACGGTATTTGCCATTCTTGCCCAGTTCTTCGGACTCACATCCGATGAGTCAATCAGCGGATTGAACGGCAGCATTTCCACATCTACACTGCCGGCAAACAGTTCCGGCACAAACGCCTTGAACGTCTCAACATCCGCCGGACGCAATGCACCCGACTCATGATTACGAACCATCGTAATCGTTCCGCCGGTCAGTATTACCAATATTCGTTTCATATCAATTCTCCAAACTCTCAACACTCAACGCTAAACACTCAACACTAAACTCTCAACTTTCAACTAACCTGTACCCTTTTCCGTGCACGCCTATGATCTGCATGTTTGTGCCACTCAGGTGCTTGCGCAGATGATTGACATACACGCTCAGACTTCGGCTGGCGAAGTACGACTCCTGGTGCCACAATTGTCTGAGGATAAGATTGCGGTCAACAGTCTGATTGATGTTTCTGCACAGGATAAGCAGCAGGTCGCTCTCTCTGGACGGCAGATGTGTCTCGCCTAACATCTGCCGAACGGAATCAAAGTGTTTGTTTCCCAACTCAAACTCCACCTCGTTGTTCTTCTTGCTCAGTTGGCAGCGCCTGAGTATAGCGCGCATCTTACACAGCAGGATATCCATCGGGCAGGGTTTGGTCAGATAATCGTCGCAACCAAGGTTATATCCTTTCACTATATCTTCTATCGCCTTGCGCTCGGTCAGAAACAGTACCGGCACTTCGCTGCCCATGTTACGTATATCTTCGAGTAACTCAAATCCGTTCTTCTCGGGCATATTGATGTCCAGCAGACATATATCGTACTGCCGCTGGCGGAACGCGTCCCAACCATCCTCTCCGTTGTTGCACAAGGTCACCTCATAGTTCAGCCGGCGCAGATAATCCGCCAGCAACGAGCCTAAAGCCGCATCATCCTCACACAACAATACACGTTTTTGTTCTTCAGCAAACATATTCAGAGCAGTTGTTTTTGCACTCCTAAAGTACCAATACGATCCACATATACAACGCTACAGCCCCGATCAGATACAGCAGCAGACTTACTCCGCGACTTTCACTCTCGTGCTGCAGCATATATATTCCCGCTGTTGCGGATAACGAAAGCGGCAGCAGTACCCATATATCCTGATTGACTGTTGTAAACACAATCAGTGGTGACGACAACAATCCTGTGAGCACAGCATGATACAACAGCATTCGTGCGCTGACCAGATCATACGAACTGCGTCGGAACGCTCCGCCCGCCACGCATAAGAATCCTGCGTACATCACACCTACCGTAGCCATTATACATATAGGCGATGACACGCCGAACCACTCGCGCTCAAACAACTCGTTGTATTCCCACATATCCGCTATATCAAAGTATAGCAAGATTGCGTAGTATATGCCTACCAGTATGATTCCCAGCAGCGATGCAACTATCGTACGCAATGTGAATGTACCTTGCAGCAGCACTACCAGCCACAACATCAGTATGCACCATATAGCGTCGGGCACCCACAGAGCCGTTATGCATAGCAGGATAGTCATTAGCATAACCATGCCGTTGGGCTCATGATTATCCGTCATGTCGCGTGTAGCGTGCAGGAAAATCAGCATGATAGCGGCTATCAACTGCGGTTCCCAGTGCTCACGCAAGTTCGGCAAAACGCCTACCGCTGCTACATACAAAACTGCCGGCAGCAGCGAAAAATCTTCGCTGACCTTGGCGCGGTACAGAGTCATACACAGCAGCAAACCGCTGAAAAGAGTCAGTAACTGGCTGCCAAGTATCGTTCCCCACAACTCGGGCATACGAATGTAGTCAATCACCCACATACCCAAAGCGCATACCAACAGCAGCAATGCCATTGGTGCGCTCATCCGGGTAATATGTCGCAGCCAGTATCTCACTAACTATTTAACGGCTTAACAGTTCAACCGCTTATTCCACGAATCCCTTACGTTGCAGCAGGTATTTCGGGTCAGCCTCTTTGCCGCGGAACTCGAGGTAAAGCTCTTGTGCATCGCGTGTGCCGCCTTGCTCGAGCAGGTGGCGGAACTTGGCGGCTGTAGCCGGGTCGAACAGGTTGCCTGTCTCCTTGAATGCGGCAAACGCATCGGCATCCAGTACGGCGGACCAGGTATAGCTGTAGTAACCAGCCTCGTAGCCCGTGGTGAAGATATGGTTGTAGAACGTAGGACGGTAGCGAACGATAATCTCGTTGATCATACCCATCTTCTTCAGGCTCTCTGCCTCAAAGGCGTTCACATCCAGACCTTCGGCTGTAGTCAGTTCGTGGAAATCCATATCCAGGATAGATGCAGAGAGCAGCTCTGTCGTTACAAAGCCCTGGTTGAACTTGCCGGCTGCATTGATCTTCTGAATCAGTTCGTCAGGAATAACCTCGCCTGTCTGATAGTGGAAGGCATAAGTCTTCAGTACCTCCGGTTCGTAGGCATAGTTCTCCATGAACTGCGAGGGCAGTTCTACGAAGTCACGCGGTGTGTTCGTGCCGCTCAGGTTCTTGTAGTGTGCGCGACTGAGCAGTCCGTGCAGGGCGTGTCCGAACTCGTGGAAAAGCGTCTCTACATCATCCATCGACAGCAGCGACGGGTTGCCGGCTGTAGGTTTGTTGAAGTTGCCTACGTTGATAATCACAGGGCGATGATCAACGCCCTCGGCATCCACGTATTGCGTCATGATATTGTTCATCCAAGCACCCGGACGTTTGCCGGCACGCGGGAAATAGTCGGTGTAGAGGATACCAATCAGTTCGCCGTCTGCACCGGTCACCTTGAATACTTCTACCTCGGGGTTATACACCGGCATATTCTGCAGCGGCTCGAATTGCAGGCCATACAGTTTGGTAGCCACGCCGAATGCGCCTTTGCGTACATTGCTCAGTTCGAAGTACGGCTTGATCTCTTCCTCGTCCAGTGCATATTTGGCTTTGCGCAGTTTCTCGGCATAGTACCACCAATCCCATGGTTGCAGTTTCTCGCCCGGCAGGTCAGCGTCCAGCAGTTTCTGCAACTCGGCAGCCTCACGCTTGGCAGCAGCCAGCGAGGGAGCCCACACGGATTGCAGGAAAGCGTCAACGGTCTGATGATTCTTCGCCATGCAGTCCTTCAGGATATAGTCGGCAGGATTGTCGTAGCCGAAGAGTTTGGCTTTCTCGATGCGAAGTTCCATCTCACGGATGATAACGGCTTTGTTGTCGTTCTGATTGTCGTGGTTGGCACGAGTGGTATAATCCATCAGCAGTTGCTTGCGCAGTTCGCGGTTCTCGCAGTATTGCAGCACCGGCGTAAAACTGGTACGTTTGGGTGAGAACATCCACTCGCCCGGATGTCCGGCAGCTGCAGCCTCTTCGGCAGCCGCAGCCTTGGCGCTTTCAGGCAGACCTTTCAGTTCCTCTTCGCTGGTTACGAAACGCCGGCAGCTGTTTGTCTCGGCTACAACGTTTCTTCCGAACTGCAGTGACAGCAGGTCGAGTTCTTCGTTGATCTGTTTGAGGCGTTCCTTTTTGTCAGCAGGCAGGTTCGCACCGTTGTCGGCAAAACCTTTGTAGGTCTCGGTCAGCAGGCGCATCTGCTCGGGAGTCAGATCCAGACTCTCGCGCTGGTCATAAACGGCTTTTACGCGCTCAAACAGTTTGTCGTTCAGCGTGATGTACGACGACAGTTCCGATAACATCGGACTCACTTTCTCGGCTATTGCGTCCATCTCGTCGTTGCCGTCAGCCTCCAGCACGTTGAAGAATACACTTGATACGCGCTCCAGCAGTTCGCCGTTGCGATCCAGAGCAACGATGGTATTTTCGAACGTAGGTGCCTCTGTGTTATTGGCGATAGCATCTATTCCTGCTTTGTCCTGGCGGATAGCCTCCTCGAAGGCAGGCATATAATGTTCTAACTTCACTTGGTCGAACGCCGGCACACCAAATGGCGTAGCGGGTTGATCAATTAGCGGATTGGTCTTGTTGCATGCTAACAAACTCATAGCAATTGCTCCTAAAATTACAATTTTCTTCATATATATCATTTTTTTCTATTATCTTTGAGCGAAACGTTCTTTCGACTATCGACTTTTGACTTTTAGCGCAGCGGTCTATCTAATCCTTACGTTTTTCTCCATTGATTTCTTTATACGTTCGCGCAGTTCCTGTGATTGGGTGTCGGCTTTCTGATACCAGTGCGGACGGAAGTCCTGTGCAAACTTACACTTGGCAAGTTTGATCTTCAGGTCGTCCATTGTACCGCTGACGTTCACGCCCAGATAGATAGGACTGAGTACGTTGATGTCGTAGTCGAAAGTCATGTTCGTGTTATGCCGTCCGCCCAGAGCAACCATGTAGTTATCCATCTGTACGCAGAGCGGATAAACGTCAATCTCGTTCTTATATACGGTGATCTCGGCGTTGATAGAGTCAATCTTGTTCTCGGTTTTCTTGTTGAACATCAGCAGTCGGCTGATCTCGCTGAATGTCTCGCCGTCCAGAACTACGAGGTCCTTGCCGGTGAGTGAGGCCGCACCGCGCAAGGTACTCATCTTCGGTTTGTACTGGCTGTTCAGATAGGTTTCGGCAGCCAGATGGAACTCCGCTGCACCCTTGAAGCTGCTGAGCATGGGCATCATTTGTTCCAGGTCGGGAATCATTGAGAGCAGTTCGTCGATATCCACGTCAATCATGTGGTAGTCCATACCCAGGTACAAGTGGTTCTTACGCGGTGTGCGGTACATAGCCGTGAGTTGCAGTTTGGCAGCCTTGCATACAAAACCTACCTCGTCCAGAATCAATATGCCGTCATTGATATAGATGCCACCCTTCAGGTCCTTGGCGTTCTGGTTGAATACATCCACATCGCGCATGTGCGTTTTGAGTGCCAGATTGACATCGGTGGGCACAAGGAACGGGTCGGACTCCTTTGTTGTTTGCTCATTTTGTGCAGTGGACTCATCGCTGCTTTCGACTTTCGACTTTTGACTATCGACTTGATCCGTTTCCTCGCTGCCCTTGTCGTCGCTGAACCAAGCCATCAGTTGGTTGAGGTCACAGTGGTCGGATATAAGTTCCAGTTCGCCCTCCAGGATTGTGTCGTGGCGGAACCATTTGCCAATGTTATGCACATGACCTTTCAAATTGAGGTCGGACTTGCCGAGTTCGATACGCGAGTTGTCGATATCCATGTCGCGGTTGGAGTAGCTGAACTCGATTGATGGAATAAACACCGGTTCGGGCAGTCGTTGCGGCAGTTGTACCTCGCCTTTTTTCAGGTTCACTTTCAGTCGCGGATTCCATTGCAGCAGTACGTTCTGCCCTTTGGCGTTGTACCGTGCTGCGGCTTCCAGAGCGAGCGTGCCTGTTTTGGCAGCCAGTTCGTCGCCCATCTTGGCTTGCAGTGCCTGGGTGTTGATTTTGGCTTTCAGGCGCGGAGCGGATTTGTCTTTGCGTCCACCGCTGACCGAAGCCTCGAGTTGTGTGGCTTTCAGTTTGCCGCTTATGTCTTTGAAGAAGCCGTCGAGTGCCTTGCAGTCCAGTTTGGCCTGCAGCACGGGCATAACGGTTGTGTCCTTGGTGTTATACTCGGCGTAAGCATGGAGTTTGGGTGCATCGATTGTGCCGCCCATCGAATCCATCTGTGCTTGTATGGGATAGTCGGATTGCAGGTCAACAGCGGCATACAGTACGGGATCTTTCGACAATACGTCGCCTGCTTCCAGACGGATAGCCGACTTCTGCAATTTTGCTACCAGCGGTGAAGCCATGCTGAAGTCCACGCTCTCGGTATTGAGGTCAATGCGCGCCCAGTTCACTTTCGGTTTGCTTGGTGCAGCATTCGGTATCTGCACCTTGGCGTGTGTCTTGCCCAGATCGGCTACCATCGAATCCATGGCGTAGTGCAGATCGGTCAGAGTCAGGTCGGCATTGATCTTGCCCTTGCCCAGATTCATCTTGGTCAGGTCAGCCAGTTTGATACGCGCTGCGGCAGTACCTTTCGCACCGCCGGCAAGTTGCATATCTTTCGGCAGGAAGTATGCAAAGTCCGGCAGGTTGGCGTCGAGTGCAAGTTGCAGGTCGATGAGCATGTCGCCGAGCAGGTCGTTGACTAGCCCTTTGGCTGACAGTTCGCTTTTCTTTGTTTTTGCCGCCAGGCTGTTGATCTTCACGTTCGATACCTGCCCTTTGTTCAGGTTGAGGTCGGCATCGGCATTGAGCGATAGGTCGCGCAAGGTGTATGGCAGGGGTTTGTAACTGCCTTCGCCGTCCTCGAGTGACAGATGGGCGGTTACGCGCGGCATCTGTTCGTTGCCGAACTGTCCTTTGGCAGTGGCATCGAGTTCAAGTTGACCGTCCACATCCAGGTCTTTGAGACTGCTTGCGAACTTTTCCGGCACCAGTGCCAGCAGCGGTTTGACTTGCCACTTGCCGGTGGACAGGTTGATATCCATATCAATCACGTCACCGAGTGTCACGTCGCCGTCCACGCCCAGTTCAAACTCGTTGACAGCCAGTTTGGCTTTGCGGAGCGTGAAGTGCATGTTATCCAGATCGGCAGCGAGCGGGGCGTTGAGTGCGAGGTGCAGACTGTCGGCGTAAGTGTCACCTTTCAGTCGTGCGCAGATGTTGTTGGCGTCCAGTTTGACGCGTATATCGTCCCAACTTGCTGCTTTTGCCGATAGTTCGGTGTTGGCGAGCGAGGCGTCGATAGTGTCCTTGGCGTCAACGAACGTTATCTGTCTTGCCTGTACGCTCAATCCGTCCACCTCGAGCGACTTGAACGGCAATGAGAACGCCGAACTGTCCTCTTCTGTCGTGTCGGGCGAACTGACGAACACGTCGAGGTTGTTCTTTCCGTCCGGCGCGATAAAGAAGTTCACTTGTGCACCGGTCAGAGCGGCTTCGTAGATGTGCAGGTTCTTATTCGTCAGGAACTCGCGTACATCCACTGTGGCAACCACATGTTTGGCTTCCACGACGGTATCGTTCTGCGCTCCCTGCATAGGATTGATGAGCAGCAGTCCGTCGGCGCGCAATCCGAAGCGCGGGAAAGTGGAGAAGAATGTCAGATCGACTTCGCCAATCTCGTGCTCGCAGGTAATGAACTTTGCTGCGGCTTGCCGTGCGATAGGGGTTAGCCTTTCCGGCGTGAACACTACGTACATTGCTATGCCTGCCACGAGTACGACAGTCAGCACAATGCCCAGTAGCGTCCAACCGATAATCTTCAGTGCTTTTTTCATTTCGTTTCAACAACTTTGGTGAAACTGTATTTCCAGTTCTCTTTGTCTTTTTCGTAATATACGAGTTCGGAGGAGGTCAATTTGGAAACAATATACTCCTTAGGGATCTCCGCTCCCTCGTTGTCCATAAGGTGAATCTCATGCAACCCGCCGTCCGTAACGGTGAATTTGTACTTGAACCATCCGTTACCCGGATGGCCGAGTTTCTCGCGTGCCTCCAGCAGGTCGCTCTCATATACAGCCATATCCTCGGAGTCATCCTCATTCCACTCACGTCCATATAGGTAGCCTGTTTCATCAGACTGCTCTGTAGTGAAGCGAACAAACTCCAAGGTGTTGTCGCGTTGCCACAATCCTTGCAGGTCAGCAAGTTTGAATTCCGGTTCTGTTGCTCCGCCAAAACAGCCAGTGAGGCTGATGGCTGCGATGGCGCATAACGCCAAATGATAAAACTTTTTCATATCTCTTGTGGTTTGTATCCGCCAAGCTTGGCGGATGGAATTGTTATGCTTTGGTTATTTTTACTGTGATGCCCATATCCTCGATGGCGGTGCCGTCGCTGAGGCTGTCCACGAGGGTGATACTGTTTGCGAGCACCTGCGAAGCGATATACTCGGTGCAGTGCTCAACGGCCGCGTTGATAGCGTCGTTGCGAACGATCTGGACGCAGATGCGGTCGGTTATATCCAAACCGCTGGATTTGCGCAGGTTCTGCAGTCGGTTGATGAGTTCGCGGGCTATACCTTCCTCAATCAGTTCGGGCGTCAGTTCGATGTCCAGAGCGATGGTCAGCACGCCGTTGTTCACCACGAGCCAGCCGGGCATATCTTCGGTCAGGATCTCAACATCCTCGGGAATCAGGGTGTAGTCGAAAGTCGAAAGTCGAATGTCGAAAGCCGAATCAGCCTCCATCTTGGCGATGTCGTTTTGAGACATAGCGTTGATAGCTGCAGCCAGTTCCTTCATCTGTGCGCCTACTTTCTTGCCGAGTACCTTGAAGTTCGGTTTGATCTTCTTGACGAGTTTTATTTCCGACTTGTCGGCAGGTACGATTACCAGTTCCTTGACGTTCACCTCTGCGCGGATGAGGTCAGCGACGTGTTTGAGCGCTTGTAGGGTCTGTTCGTCCTGTACGGGGATCACGGCTTTCTGCAGTGGCTGGCGCACGTTCTTCTCGGCTTTCTTGCGCAGCGAGAGGATCATTGAGGTAGCCTGACTTGCCAGGTACATTGAGCGCTCGAGGTCTTTGTTGATGAGTGATTCGTTAGCCTTGGGCCAATCAGCGAGGTGCACGCTACACGGGCTTTCGACTTTCGACTTTTGACTTTCGACTAAATCCCGATAGAGTCGGTCGGCGTAGAACGGTGCATTGGGTGCCATGAGCAGGGCAACGGTCTTCAGGCAGGTATAAAGCGTCTCGTAAGCCGCCTGCTTGTCGGCATCCATCTCCCCGCCCCAGAAACGTTTGCGGTTCAGTCGCACGTACCAGTTGCTGAGGTCGTCCTGCACAAAGTCGGAGATAGCGCGTCCGGCTTTGGTTGGTTCGTAGGCGTCGTATGCCTCGGTTACCTCTTGAATGAGGGAGTTGAGTTTGGAGAGTATCCAAAGGTCGATCTCGGTACGACCATAGCGTTGGCTGTCGGTTGACCGTCGGTTGACCGTCGGTTCCCAACCGTCCACGTTCGCATACAGTGCGAAGAACGCATAGGTGTTGTAAAGTGTGCCGAAGAACTTCCTGCGGATCTCGCCCACGCCTTCGGGATCAAATTTCAGGTTGTCCCACGGCGCACTATTTGTCAGCATGTACCATCGTACAGCGTCAGCGCCGTACTGATCCATTGCGCCGAATGGATCGACGGCATTGCCCAGTCGTTTGGACATTTTGTTGCCTGCTTTGTCCAACACCAAGCCGTTGCTTATAACATTTTTGAATGCGACCTTGCCTTCGATCATCGTGTGGATAGCGTGCAAGGTAAAGAACCAACCTCGCGTCTGATCCACGCCTTCGGAGATGAAGTCTGCAGTACGCGGAGCGTCGGCGTTCTCGAACGGGTAGTGGTTCTGCGCGTAGGGCATAGCACCGGAGTCGAACCAGACGTCAATCAGATCCAGTTCGCGGTACATAGGTTGTCCCGTTGGCGAGACGAGAACGATCTGATCCACGTACGGGCGATGGAGGTCGATGTTGGTTGGTGCGTAGTTCTCGGCGCTGTAGTCGCCTACTTTGAAGTTCGGCCACGGGTTGGCTTTCATCACACCGGCAGCCACGGCTTTGTCGATCTCGGCAAAGAGTTCTTCGATCGAACCGATGCAGATCTCCTCTTGTCCGTTCTTTGTGCGCCAGATAGGCAGCGGTGTGCCCCAGTAACGTGAGCGGGAGAGGTTCCAGTCGTTGAGGTTCTCGAGCCATTTGCCGAATCGTCCTGTTCCGGTTGATTCGGGTTGCCAGTTAATGGTTTTGTTGAGTGCGATCATCTTGTCGCGTGCGGCAGTGGAGCGGATGAACCACGAGTCGAGCGGGTAATAGATGATAGGCGTGTCTGTTCGCCAGCAATGCGGGTAGTTGTGCACGTGCTTCTCGATCTTGAATACCGTGCCGTCTTGCTTCATTTGCATGCAGAGGCGGATATCGATGTTCTCGGCTTTTAGGGCTTTCTGCTCATCGTAACGGTTGTCCGTCCAGAAGTTTGCTTTGTCGTAAGCGTTCTTGACGAACTGTCCCGCCCACGGGTTGTACAAGTCGGTGTTGATACAGCCTATGACAAAGGCGGGCATCAACTCGTCGGTAAGCCAGTACTTGCCGGTAAAGTCCACCATCGGTCGTGTCTCGCCGTTCTTGGTGATCATGTAGATTGCCGGAATGCCTGCTGCTTCCGCCACACGTTTGTCGTCGGCGCCGAAGGTAGGAGCGATATGTACGATACCTGTACCGTCCTCGGTGGTTACGTAGTCGCCTGCAATCACGCGGAAAGCATCGGCGCTACGGTCGGTGATCTGGTTCTGCTCCTTGTTGTAATCCACAGGTTTAACCCACGGGAATAGTTGCTCGTAACGCAAGCCAACGAGGTCTTTGCCCTTGAAACGTGCTACTATATTCGGCTCGAGCAGGTTGCCTTCGTCATCGGTGGCGCACAGTTCTTTTCTGTAAGCGTCCAGACGCGCCTCGGCAAGGATGATATGTTCGCCGTTCGGTGCTACCACTTCCACGTAGTCAATCTTCGGTCCTACGCACAGGGCGGTATTGGAAGGCAACGTCCACGGGGTGGTTGTCCATGCTATGAAGTATGTAGGCGAATCAGTTAGGCTTTCGACTTTCGACTTTCGACTTTCGACTAACCTGAACTTGGCTGTGCAGGTCGTATCTTTGGTATCGCGGTAGCAGCCGGGCTGGTTGAGCTCGTGCGAACTGAGTCCCGTACCTGCCATAGGCGAGTAAGGCTGGATGGTGTAGCCCTTGTAGAGGAATCCCTTGGTATATAACTGCTTGAGCAGGTACCAGAGCGTTTCGATATACTTGTTGTCGTAGGTGATGTACGGGTGCTCCAGATCCACCCAGTAGCCCATCTGCTTGGTGAGGTTCGTCCACTCCTTGGTGTACTTCATTACCTCCTGCCGGCATGCAGCGTTGTAGTCGTCCACGCTGATTTTCTTGCCGATATCCTCCTTGGTTATACCGAGTTTCTTCTCCACGCCCAGTTCAACAGGCAGTCCGTGTGTATCCCAACCTGCCTTGCGCTGCACCTGGTAGCCCTGCATTGTTTTGTAGCGGCAGAACGTATCCTTGATGGTACGTGCCAGCACGTGGTGAATACCCGGCATGCCGTTTGCCGAAGGCGGTCCCTCGAAGAACAAGAAAGGAGTATGCCCCTCACGCACGTCTATACTCTGATGGAACAGGTCTTCCTGCTCCCACTGCTGCAATACCTCGCGGCTGACAGCAGCCAAATCCAATTGTTTGTACTCGTTAAAATGCTTCATTCTATTTTGTTGTTTTTTATATCGATTTAGGTACGTACCCCGGCGTACGCACACTCGGAAACGGTGCGCGCATACATAGGCGCACGATTTACCGCACACAAAGTTACGAAAAAATTTGCACATATGCAAGAGTAACCGTGTTTTTTTTAAAAATATCACATATATTGGCATATTTTGAGTGTTGAATTTGGAATTATGAAAAAATATTTGTATCTTTGTATGCCGGATTGTGTGCCGCGCCCATGACCTGTCTGTCAGCGCAACGTAAGTTCGAGGATACAACAAATAATCCACCCTTCAGTCGTCCTGCATAAGCGCTGCGGCTGACGGATGCTCTCTCCACGCTTGCTCCAGGGAGTGCGTGGGAGGGTTGCTGTGTGCAAAATTGTGAAAAACAAACAATAAACAATCAATTATAAATCTAAAACAATTACAATAATGGAAAAACCAGTTAGTGCTTTTGTTCCTAACTTCCTGCTCGGTATTGCAGGAGGTATTCAATACTTGAAACTCAAATCCGTCAGCCGCAACCCGCGCCGTGCGAGCGAGCAGACCTTGCGTGGTATTCTCAACTATGCCAAGGACACCGTTTATGGCCGTGAACATCATTTTGCCGAAATCCTGGCTGCCAAGGATGACAAGGAGTTGTACGCCCTTTATCAGCAGTACGTGCCTGCGCAGGAGTATGAGGCATTGCGCCCGTATGTGGAGCGGCATAAGAACGGCGAGGCAAACGTGCTCTTCCCCGGCAAACCTATCATGTACGCCACCACCTCCGGCACCACCAAGGAGCCGAAATGGGTGCCTATCACCGATGTGTACCTCAACTCCGTCTATGGCAAGATGACCAAGGTGTGGCTGTTTAACTTTATCAAGAACCGCCCGAAGGTGTTCACCGGCAAGATCGTCAGCATCGTGGGTAAGGTGATCGAAGGTTATGCACCTGACGGCACGGTGTTCGGCTCAGTCAGCGGTGTCACGCAGCGCGACTGCCCGAAGTTCGTCAAGAAACTTTACGCCTCGCCTGCCGATGTGTTCTCCATCACCGATTACAACGCGCGCTACTATGCTATCATGCGTATGGGTATAGAGCGTAATATCACCCTGATTGTCACCGCCAACCCGTCAACCATCGTCGAGATGCAGAACAATGTCAACGAGTTCTACGACCAGTATGTCGATGACATCGAGCATGGCACGCTCAACAAGGACCTGAATATCTCTCCCGAGATTCGCGCGGCTATCCAGCCCTATCTCAAGCCCAATCCCGAACGTGCCGCCGAACTCCGGGCACTCAAGCAGAAGTACGGCACCGTGCTGCCCAAGCACTACTGGCCTAACTTGCAGATCCTGAACACCTGGAAGTGCGGCAATACCAAGGTGTATGTCGATAAGTTCCAGCACTCCTTCCCGGAGCAGATGTTACACCAGGAGTTCGGCTACTTCTCCTCTGAATGCCGTTTCGGCTTGGTGCTCGATGACACCAACAACACCGTTCTCTTCCCGCATTTCCACTACTACGAGTTCATTGAGGAGCATGACCTGGAGAACGAGCATCCGCATTTCCTGCAACTGCACGAACTGGAGCAAGGCAAACGTTACTGCCCGTTCGTAACCACCTACGCCGGTCTGTACCGCTATAACATGAACGATCTGGTGGAGGTTGGTCCTAACTTCGAGAACACGCCTACCGTGCACATGATTCAGAAGGTCAACGGCATCGTTTCCATGACCGGCGAGAAACTGCACGAGCGCCAGTTCATTGAGGCGGTGCACGCAGCCGAGAAAGAACTGCAGATGCCTGTTAAGTTCTTCGTGGGATTTGCTGACCTCAGCATCTCAGCCTATCACTTCTACTACGAGTTTGAGGACCTCGCCACCACACAGCAGCAGGCCGAGCAGTTCACCCGGAAAGTCGATCAGGTGCTGCAGCAGAGCAACATCGAGTACAAAGCCAAACGTGAGTCGTTCCGCGTCAAGGATCCTGTCACACATCGCCTGCAGCGCGAGTCGTTCGAGCACTTCAAGGCACAGTGTATTGCCGAAGGCGCACGCGACGGACAGTTCAAGATGAACCTGCTCATGCAGGACGAGAAACGCCACGCCAAGTTCAAAACACTCGTGATGGAGTAACACGTAACATGATCTTTATGCCCCGAATTGTATGAACCGGCTGATGACTGTATTCATCTTGTGCCTGACAGCGATGCACGTCAGTGCGCAGTGGACGGACGCGATGTATAACCGCTACACATGGCGTAACTATACTGATTATGCGCCGTTCAATCAGTCGGTTCAAGATTCGGATATCGATGCTGACCTGCTGGAGGCTGCTATCTTCTACGAGACCAACCGCCAGCGGGTCAGCCATGGTCTGACGGAGTTAGCGTTCGATCACGCGCTGAACGTTTGCGCGCATAACCATTCCGCAGATATGGTCAAGCATCGTTTTTTCTCCCACACCGGTCCTGTACCGGGCAAAAAGACGCCTGCCGACCGACTCACTCAGGTGGGCTATACCAATTGCTATAGTGCCGAGAATATCGCTTATGCCGCTGCCAACGCCACCTATGCTGCTGTGGCAAGATATGTTGTGGAGGACCTGTGGATGAACTCTGCCGGTCACCGCAAGAACATCCTCAGTAGCCGGTACACCCACCTCGGTTGCGGTGTCGCGTTTTATTACGACAACGGTGTACTGATGTACAAAGCCACCCAGAACTTCCTGCTGAAGGACGTCAATTAGCCTTTTCGCAATACTTTTTCTGCCTCTTTCTATTATTTTCTTCCTAATACGCCCAAGAAGCACCGGCAGACAGGGTCGTTAAGCTCAGCAAAGCCGATGGTACTGCATGTTGTGGGTGAAGCGGTTAAGGCGCACCAAGAATGTCCAGTGGACATTCGTAGGAGTAAGTGTGCCGCGCGAGTTCGCTCAGCCCTCACCGCTGAGCGAACATAGAACACCTTAATCAGAGTCGGTAGCCGCCACTTTCGGAGACACCGAGGATTTATTCCCCGAGGGCTCTTTGTTTATGTCGCTACGCGCCATAGGCTACCTACTCACCCACGCTGAATGCCTTTTATCTGTCCGTCAAAAAAAGAAATTTTGCGGAGCAAAGACAAAGACGTGAGGTTTACCGAACTCCTTATTAAAGGTGGAAAGAAAAAAATCGTTCGGTCAACCAGCCGTGAACGATATAATCGTGCCCGTCAGAGCTAAGAAGTGAACACCTTATTGTTAAAGAAAAACACCACGCTTTGTGGGCGTAGTGTTGGGAGGGATGAGGCGGTGAAATCAATTACAGATCAACTCGATTGCAAGTGCACCGAAGAAGATGAGTTTGATGATGTCGAAAATCAATCCAAGGATGAGTCCTTTCACATTGTCCACGGACTCCATGATCTTGTCGTAGTCAGACATAGGCAATCGAATGTTAGAATGAGACGCCTATGGATTGACTTAACTGGTGATATCCGCGATAGGAGGCAAGTGCGTTATCGAAATTGCGCGCCTGATACTTGTAGGCAAGTTCGATGGAGAGCACGCATTTGCGGAAGCGGATATCCACACCCAAGGCCGGGCGGATAAAGAAGCCGAGCTTATTATCCTGCGCGTACTTGGAGAAGGGGATGAAGATGTTGTATCCGCAGGCGGCAGCGAGATAAGGGGACACCTTGGTTTTAAGGAAGTCCACTTTGATGTTTGCGAAGACAGGGATAGTCATTGCGGCTTCATAGTACGGGTCGTACTTCTTGTAACCGATGTATTTCGGTTCTTCGAAGCGCATATTGACATAATCCACACCGACACCAGCGCCCAAACGGATGATCTCGTTGAAGCGGTAGGCAGCAACAAAGTCGGCTCCAAAAGAAAAGTTCTTTTGGTAATCGACACCTTCGTCGAAAGAGAGACGGATCTGGGGTTCAAACCCCTTGACTTTCCATTCTTTCTCTTGCGAGAAGATGGAGGAACAAATGAGTACAAGACTCAAAATAAAAAACAGTCTTTTCATAGCGAAAAAAAGATTAAATTAACAATTAGAAATCATTATCTTCATAGACATCGAATCCGGACATGCCATCATCGCTAGGTTCGACTCAGTCCCAAACTTCGCGGTAAGTCCAATTACAGAAAAGGTAGGGACAATCATCATAGCCAAAGAAGAAATCAAAAGTGTCATAAACAAACCATAGATTTCGGTGATGATGCGATGGGCATTTCTGAAATCTGGTGCAAAGGTAGTGGTTTTGAGTGCAAAGATATTGCACTTGAAAGGGGAAAATCAAATTTCTTTAGGAACTAAGAAATAAGAGCCATCTGTTGGTAGTGTCATTTTGAAAAACTTGACATTATCTAAGCCGCATTGCTTGCAAAGCAACATATAGAATTTCTGTCGTTCTTCCGGCATTCGCAAGCCAAAGAACATAGCGACCAACGCTGACTTTTCAAACGAATTTTGAAGTTCGCCGTCTATAATCATTTCATCTGGAGATTTAATAACCCGTACTTCATCTTCGTACTCCCAACCTTTGAATTTCTGCGTTACGATATTCTCCACTTGGGGATGGAGGTCTTTGGTAAAATCCAGAGTTTGTCTTTCGGTGACATACTCCACTTTGCGAATCATTCCTGTGCGTAAAAACGAGCCTCCAATTTTAGGGTCAAATCCCAGACACAGTCCCGTGTGATTATTGCAATAGTGCGCCCACATCAAAGGAGAGTCGGCATTGTATGAGAGACAGCAGAGATAGGTACTATTGAAGATTCTGTCAACTTCCGGTTGCAGCATCTTCTTGTCGCTTACAGCTGCCTTGATAAGAGGCATATTTCTTCTGACCGCTTCTTCAGTCAAAGGATATTTACCTGTTACATAAGACAGGATCATTTCTTCCGAGAAAGAGTCAGAGCAAGGCGGGTGACAATCCATTGGATCGTTAAAATCAAAAGGATGGGAGAAATGCAAACGCTGTTCACACAACAATTTAATGGTGTAAACATCATCAGCACGATATTTATATAGATATTTCCGGTCAGCCATCAGACTTTCTTCACTTTGATAAAGTACGGATATTTATCAAAGACTTTATCCGTCGGAGCAGTATCCTGCACATTGATGATTTTATACTTGGTATTTGATAGCTCTTCATCCGATATATCTTTGAACAGACTCCATTGAACTTTTGCTCTGCCAACGAACACATTTCCACCGGCATCTCGGGAAAGTTGCACAATCTCTCCTACTCTAGGCTTCTCTGTTAATAACTCTTTTGACGTTTCCGTGCATATCCATTGCGCTTGATTCCGGGCATAATTGGGATGATCCTGAATATACCCGTACATCCAAATCACACACTCACAAAGCATCATTGCAAATGAATACAATGTGTATTTAGAACGCGGCTTTTCCAATTCCATGGTAACCAGTTTTTCCTCATCTTCCGTCAATTGTGCGGAGTGGGAATTGGTATTAGCGAAATAGATGATAGAGGATATATTTCGACCAACTTGGATTGGGAATATAGCGTCTTTGGCTTTGAAAGGGATATACGAAGCCTCAGCACCTTGCAAGTACCTACAACTCATATCCAGATTTACGCCTTTGCGACCATTATTACTCTTTCCTTCTTCCACAATAAACGCATCTGGCAAGATACCATGCTCGTTAAACTTACGGAAAAGATACTCGATAAAGATACGTAATTGTGTATAATGAAGCGTCGGGTTGAAATCAGCATGTGCTTCCGGATTGTGCATTTTACATAAGATAGGTAACAGCACGTCACATCCTTCGGCTTCAAGACTCAATGTAGATAAGGCAGTTATGACATCCGCATACATCCGTTTGATTTTCGTTTTCTCCAACTGCTCTAGTTCGTCTGTCATAGCCACAAACAACTCATTATCACCGTCCAATCCTGCCGTTTTATCCGGAAAACCTTTTACAAAGACATGCTTATAGATGCTCTTAAACAAAGGATTGTTCTTTAGATAATCTTGCCCCGTAGAAACGAAAAGAGGTATTTGCAATTCGGTAGCTACTTCGATTACATTTTTGATACCTTCTGTACCTGCCTTTTCGTTCTCCGATTCTTCCGGCATTTCTGCGTCCAAAAGGATTGCATCATACTTACCCTGATGCAATTTCAATTCATTGATACCTTTCCTTCTAACGCCAACAGGAAATAACGCGAAACCTCTTTCTTCCGCTAATTCTTTGAAGGTTTGGAATTTGTAGTCCTCATCTTCAAACCATAATACATTATACATTGTCGTCCTCCTTCTGTCTGTCTATAAAATTAGATAATTCATCATCCCAATCCTTGTCTGCTATACGCAGATACACTACGACCTCTGCAAATTGCTCTGGAGCACCCGGTTTAGAACTGTTAATCTCAACCCATCCCCCAAAGTGGTCTGCAATAGCAACTACTTGATGACCACCATCGCCTGTACCGGCAGTCTTACCGGCTTTTCCTCCGCGCTGACCGTAGGTGTTGATGTCTAAACCTTCCGGGAACGGAAGTCCGTCATTCTTAACACTTATCCTAAAATGCTCATCAAAATAATCTATCGTGATATAGATATGATGCCCCTCATCTTGCCCTTCGAATCCATGAACACGCGCATTCTCAATAATGGCGTTGAACATTCGGCGGAAATCGTAGGTTGAGATGTATGCGTAATCGCCCCACGTCAAACTATTCTCACTCATAGCAGCAACATCCGGATAATCAGCAACCTTATTAACAAAGACCTGAAGCTTTGTATTCTTATTGTAATCGGCTGCAATCTTCAAAAGCTCATCCAATACGTCCAGATATTCCGTTTCCTCAAACTTATCCTCTTGGCTGAGACGTTCTACAATATCTGCCAGACCGACTCCATTCGATTCAATTCTATCCAAAAGCGAGGAAAGTTTGGTCTTCAGTTCCTCGATAGATGAAGCCTTGTCCAAATACAAACGAGCAAGATCCACGCTGGATTTTATCTCACGCAAGAACGGACGCATGTTGTGCTTACGAGAGCGCACTTCATCAATATATTGTTGCTTAATCTCAGCAATATACTTGGCGATATTGGCATCCTCCAATTGCGAATGATAGTAAGCATCCTTGAACTCTTCTACACGAGTGAGTTGCACAGGATATGCTGGTAAGCCTACTTGTTGAGCAAGGAGGAACTTTTCAATCTTGCGATTCGGCTCTAAAGCACCTAAATAGGTATACTCTTCCATTGTAGAACGACCAACAGTCTTACTAAAAACACAAGCCAGATACATCGGATCAACCCGCTCGTCCACGCACTTATAGAGAATCTCTCTCCGGCTTAAATAAGCCGGTTCCTCTTTCGATGCCTCCAGATAATAGAGCGGACAATTATTCGTATAGCCAATAATGAATACCGGCTCCTCCACCCGAACAAAATCCCTCGTTCCTTTTATCCTTGGCGTAGTCTCCGTCGGAGGATCAAAAGGTGCATCAAGTTTTCGAATAGATAACACCTTTACAGGCAATTCCTTCACGACTTCGCCATAGACGCGTTTCATGAATATCTTGAAAAGCTTTATCTCTCCTCCGTAAGGTATTCCGGTCACATTATTATCGAGAGGATAAGTATCACAAGACCAATCATATCCCTCTTCGGCTATCTCAGTGGCATCGTGGCGTAACGACCCCCAAATACTCTCATTGAAATTATCCTCAACAATTTTATCCCAAATACCATGATCAATATCTACAACCTTATCCTTCTTCTCCGCTTCCTCTCCAAAATTAAAGAAAATCACATCTTTCTCTGCGCGGTCCTTACGCAAGTGAACAATGGAGAGAGCGCCGATGGTTCCATCCAAATACGCCCACGGCAATTTAAGGACTTTATCCAGCATGTTCTTCTCCGTGAGTTCCTTACGGATAGACAGATATTTGCTGGAAGAAACAAACTGATCACCGACAATCATAATCAATTCCTTCACATGCTCATTCTTTATGAAGAGTTGAATGAGATGCTCTACCGACTTTTCGGGGTCGTTAGGAATATACGGAGGGAAGGTAATGATACAATCTGCCGGAACGTCGTGAATATCATCACGCAACGAGTCCTTCTGTCTGCATTGGTACTTGCGATCGGACAGAGCCAGTTTCAGTACGGCGTACTGGTATATTTCCGGATTGATGTCCGTACCATAGAAGGTGACATCTTTCGGCAGCTCTGTAGCAAAAGCGGCTATACCCATGAAGGGATCATAGATAGCCTTTTGCGATGGGTACGGCAACGATGCCAATAACTCACACAAGGATTGCTTGCGCAGGTAAATTTCAATACCTACTTTATATGCCATCTTTGCGATAGCGCGCTCTACGTGTAGCAATAACGGAAGATACTCTGCATCTTTGAGTCGGGCTTCTTTGATGAGGTCGAAGGTGCGGATAAGGGCATCTTGGGATTGATGCTGACGGAGAGTTGTGCGGTAGCGTTGGAGGATTGCCTCAATCTCCTGATTGGGGTCTGCTTCCTTACGCATCAGACCTATGGCGCGGATATTATTCTGCATCCACTTCTCCATATCATCGGCTACCATAGAAGGACCAAACTGAAGGACAAAGAGGTCGTTGCCCTCTTTGCAATCGGAGTTGCTGACCTTCCGCAGTTGGTCATGCTTGATGAGGTATAATAGAGTAGCGAACTCGCCGAGTGATTCGACGGATACGCGTGAGTGCGACAATGCCCACGAAAACGATTCTGCAATACGATCAAACGTCTCTATACGCTGAGAAGAAATCTCCATAATCAATCAAAAATTAAAGTTCTACAATTCGTTCTTTTTCGTTTGACGGTGCAAAATTAGTATATTTGAGTGCAAAGATACTGCACTGCAAGCAGAAAAATGCAATTTGTTAATTATTTCTCCAATTTTCCAGACAGTGTTTGGAATATTTAGTTTAACATGTCATTAAGTTGCCACATTCGTGGGGAAAGTTGCCACATTAGTAGCCACATTTCCCTCGTAAGTTGCCACATTACGCCAGAAAGTGGTTACGAACTACGTTGCCATCATGTATCATTTCTTGTATCCTATCTTGTACTATTTTTTGTATGAGCTTGTACTATTTTTGTTTTGCGACATATTGTTGTTTTGGATGTGTCGGTTGGTCAGGAATAGTACATTGAAGTAGTCCTTCTGCAAGCAGAGGATTTATGTAAGTGTTTATAAATGAGTATCTGCTACGCATATTCATATAGTGCATCATCTCTCCGAGTGACCTCGGTATAGCACAATATGCAAGTAAAAATTCTTTCTTGGAACTTGTACTATTTTTGCGTGAGCTTGTACTATTAGCTTGTACTATTTTTGAACCCTTTTGCGAATAGAACGGGATAGTCAAACGTATGAAATTATCCATAAATATATATATTCTCTTTGGATATGCTTGCAAGATACGTTTCATGCCGGAACCGAGGGATTCAACCATATCAACATCGCGGAATACGCGCATGAGTTCTTTGTTTCTTGGCGAACTGATTCCGCTGAAGAACTCTTCTTTGGTCATGCCGATAGGGAGTCTGCCAGCTGAGGTTATCTCGATACGGTCAGAGAAGATTTCGAACTTAGGTGGGACTTCGTTGGTATAATAGTCATTGTGTACCATGGCATTGATTACAATCTCACGCATCGCACGCTCGTCCCACATAGGAGAGTCGATACGGCGTTTGTAAGTGATTTCGCTGCTAACATTGTTTTCCACTTTCAGTTTGTCCAACACATTGTCAGTAGCCTTTAGCAAAGAGCAATATCCCAATTCGTTATTTGCCACTAAGATATCTCGGTCTGTACCTGCGTATTTAGCTACTTTAATTGAGGTGCTATTCTCGTCTGCCAACAAATATGCTACGTAGTTAGGTTCACCCGTATCAGTCAGCAAGTCAAGATTCTCCATAAAATGCTCATTGAGTTTCAACCCTTGGGTTTCGTAGTAGATATGGAGTTGCCGGAATGTGAGGTTCTTGCGCGGGGAGCGGATGTTACGCAACGAGTTACGCACACGATGGGAATAGAGGTCTTCTATCTGTTCCTGCGTCATCGGTTCAGCAGCTGTGCCGACGCGGATGAAGCAACCCTTCTCGGAGAGACCGTACTTGGTCTTGTAGTATGGCTTTTCACTACCGCTTGCTACAAAAACTTTGATTACCGGCACATCATCTATATGCTCTACGGTTACATCAAACAGTCCCATTGGAGAGGGCGATATGCCCATGCGGATACGACTCTTGAGCGCAAGCATGTCATCATCGATATTCGGATTCTCTACCGGTTTGCCGTTATCGTCAATGCCGACATAGATGATACCGCCCTCACGATAGTTGAGGAAGGCGACGACCTCTTTCTCGATGTCCATGTCACGCGTGAGTTGGCGCTTGAACTCTATACGATTGGTTTCTATCATGTCTATTACTTATAAAACTTATTCAATGTCTTCACATGCTCGCGCATCATATCACGCACGTTCTGCGGTTCCAGCACTTCCAGTTGGCTGCCGAAGGAGAGAAGGAGTGCGATGAGTTCGTTATTAGGGATAACATCGATAGCGATGCGGTACTCCTTGTCGTAGTTATGTTGCGAGGGGTGCAAAGGTTTGTTCTTAATATATGGATAGCGGTCGGGCGCGATACGCATGACGATATGCTCAATCTTCTTATCCTTCGGGATAGTGACACCAATAATGTCATCGAAATACTCGTCAAAATCAATGTCATCGGGCTTCTCGCGGTACTCAGCCAATATAGTAGATATAGCCTCTATGCGGTCAAGAGCGAAATTGGTGATCTGCCCGAACTCGGTGTTCCACCCGAACAGGAACCAGCGGTTGTTGTACTGCTTGAGGTAGTACGGATGGATCTCGCAGGTAATGGGTTTGTTCGACTTGAAAGACTTGTAACGGATATTGAGCACTTGCTTGTTGAGGATAGCTTCAAACAGCGGCGTGATGTTCTCTATACCTTTGAGGTAGATGTTTTGCTCAAAGCCGATGACAGAATCCTGTGCACCTTTAAGATGGAACGTGTCTTCCAGTTTGCTCAGGATCTCCTCCATCCATTCAAAATGCGGCAACCCCTTAAAGCGGTTGAGCATCAGGATGGTTTCCTTGAGTTGGTCGATCTCATCGTCCGTCAGCGGCATCTTCTCAATAGAGAAATCCGGTTCGGCATACCTATAGCACATCCGCTTGCCATCGTGGTAACGCTCTATATCCGCACGATAACCGGCATTGCTCTCCATGTGATTGATGTCGAGGAAGAACTGCCGACGACTGACGGTTATGCGCTCAGAGAACGCGTCATACAAAGCCTCTTCGCAAGCATGTCTAAGTTCCTCTATTCCATACTTGAGATTACGCTTGCGCAGACATCTGTCAAGCGCACGATAGCGAACGATTGCACCTTTGTTCTGAGCCATGGTATTTACGATGAAATGTGTTACACACTAAATACGCTACAAAGATACGAAAAAATATGCACATTTGCAACAATTCCCGAAGAAAATTTGCAAATTACAGCATTTTTTGTGCCGGAGTACATGCCTGCACCTGCATAAAATTCCCAAACACCCCAAAGTAACCCGTAGCACGATATTTTTATGTACTATAGGAGATAAACCCCTATTCACTAAAAATATCAACGCTATGACACATTACGAATTTTTGCTCGCCAAGCGCCTGTCAGGCGAACTGCGCCAGTGGTACCAGTACGGTCTGGCACCGCAAACCGAACAATGGATGACGTACTACGAATACAGTCTGTCCCATCCCGACGAGAGCCAACTGGAGATTGCCAATCATTTTGGCAGAGGGCACAGCACTATTCAGCGCGCACTGGAGTTTATGAGTACCCCGCATCGGTAAATATTCTGGCGGACAGGTTGTGCACAATGCTATAGAAACTGCAACCCGCATGAACGGGTTGCCTATGTGCGTAAATTATCGTACCTTTGCACCGTCATTCAGCACAGCGGTGTTCTGTTCCGGCGGTATTCCGCCGCGCCAGTGTCCTGTGCTCGGGGCTTCCAACCCCGAGTCCGGGATAGTATAAATCGACCAAGTTTGGGCGATCTCAAAAGAAAAAAGAACCAAAAAAGAAAAATAAAATAGAATTGGTGGTGTAATGGCATCCCTATAGTCCCTTCACCGTTGGCACAACGTCTGCCGTTACACCACCACCTTTTAATTTTTAATTCGTAATTTTTAATTTATAATTTCTATGCTAACCTTCGACCACCTCTGGCAGCTCCTCGCCGACCACGGCAGCAGCGACAGGCGCCGACTCGACGCCTGTCTTCTCTGGGGCAGACTGACACCGCAGCAGCAACAGTGCCTCTACGACACCATCGCATCCAAACTCCGGCAGAACCGTTTCGTCCACTACGACCCGGTACACGCCATTATCGACAACTCCCGACCACCACGGCCCTGCGTGCTCTCCTACAGCGAGTATTATGCCCGATACCGAACCACCGAGCCCAAGGACGGCTGGCGTATGACCAGAAACGCAGACGGAAAGGTCTGCTATACAAAATAATCATTAACCCGTTAATTTCTATCATTATGGCTACATTCCTATTCAACCTTCAGGATGGTATCACTCACATCCGCGGCACTCTGCGCCGCAACGCCGACGGCACACGCCTCGAGGCACGAACAGACTCGCACGGACGCACACGTCTCTACCTCATGCCCAAGTACAAGCGATCCACACCCGTCTCTGATACCGAGATTGCCGGACGAAAACGTTTCGCCTGTATAGCTCGGATGATCCGGCAGCGCCGTATGGCGGGCGACAAACGTCCGCACAAACTCCTCTGGGACGAAGTTGCGGCAGAGTACGATGCTATACGTCAACGTCCAACAACCGCCTCCGGCAAATAACCATGCATGCCTATGGAACGCATCACTAAATCCCGACTCGCACTGACGCTGGACAACGCTATCCGGACATCTGTCGGCATACGCGGCTTGAACACCCTCATCTACGGATGGCTCAACCTAAGGCACTACGGACCCAAGTATCGCAACGCCATCTACAACCGCGACTGGCTCTATGTCTCCGAGGTGCAGGACCTGTCCGATTATGCCGGATATGACCTGCTCACAGGGCAACGATTACCCGACAAATAGCGCAAATCTCATTCTGCTGAGATTTGCGAAAGCGATTATTTGCTTTTATCAAATCTTTGCCGTATTTTTGCGCCG
>Ga0247610_10001031_pt1 | contig 35779 bp, 46 predicted proteins | sample 174DNAGHGhighgp2_FD_193483 | JGI IMG/M metagenome (GOLD analysis project Ga0247610, IMG submission 193483) | Sheep rumen microbial communities from Palmerston North, Manawatu-Wanganui, New Zealand - 1742 DNA GHGhigh gp2 | ecosystem: Host-associated > Mammals > Digestive system > Stomach > Rumen...
AGAGACAACAGCCTCACCAAAACTATGGCTCTATGGGGGAATTGATAGACCCGCCTGATTCAAACTCAGGTTCTGAAATATGAGTGTAGGTTTGAGTCCTACTAGGGCTACAACCAACCTTGGCAAAAGGTAAAATATAAAACAAGGAAGCTTACAGCATATACGATTGGAAACGCTGGCTATTGTGCCTTGTAGGTTCGAGTCCTGCTGCTGAGACAATTGGACAACCACATCCAACCTCAGTATGGTGAAAATGGTAAACACGGCGTTAGTAAGAAAAAAGATGCTTCCTAACAATGCGCTTATGGTGTAACTGGTAGCCACGCTAGTCTTAGGAACTAGTGCTGAAATATGCGTGTCAGTTCGAGTCTGACTAGGCGCACTTTTTAGAACAATTAAATATTTATATAAAGATATGAAGAATATAGTACGACAGCAACAACAACAGATTTAAGTCGTATCAACCATATGGGAACGGTTGATACAGATGATGTATTGACCAATCTCAATTTTTAAATTAAACAATTGTTAATTATTAAGTAGTTCCCATTAGTAGTGATACTGGTGGGAATTTTTTTTTAATATTGCCTATCAGTGTGAAGGTCGCACACGACATTTTGGCTGTTGGGGTGGGGGTTCGAATCCTCCATAGGCAACAAAAATATTATATTTATGAAATATAATTGGAGCAGATATAATGGAAGAAAGATTAACATTTAAAGAAATGATGCACGTTGTATCAATTCAGAAGGGTAGAGGCAGCATATCTGAACTATCTAAGGAGATAGGCGCAGAAGAGGTTGCCAGATTGCAAGGTATGAAGATTATCATCAATGATGGCACTGATGATGATTGGACACTTTCAAATGTTGGATGGGAATTGGTTGACATTTTCAATAGAAAGTGGTAGTAATAAAAAATGACCTATGGTGTAACGGTAGCACACTGTTTTTAATATGTTTCTTGTGCAGAAACTAACAGCAGGCTTTCTTTGGTTGTGGACCCAGTAGTGGCAGTTCGAGTCTGTCTAGGTCATCAATATGGAGTCTGTAGCTCAAAATGGACAGAGCGGTAGCAAATGCAGAGGCTATTGCCGATAGAGAATCTGAAATATGGTCTTGTATTTTTGCGGATGCACCGAAATATGGGGTGATACCCAAGTAGGGAAGCGCATTTAGTGTGTCGGCTTAAACATAATGTGGGTTCGAATCCCTCCAGACTCCCTAAACATTTTTCTTATGAGCAAAGGAAAAAAATTCAACACGCCAAAAAGATTTTGGCATAAGGTTGATATGAGAAAGAGGAAAAGACCTTGGTATGCACATCCTAGATGGAGGTACACTACACCACATGTTTTTGGAAGGAATCATAATAAGTTCAAATGGTTTTTCAGACAAAAAAAGTGGTTTGTTGATGGTGCTCTTAAAAGAATGTCTATGAGATTCCCTAGGTCTCACGAAATATGGGGATGGGATTAAATTGGGATATGGTGTAATGGTAACACAACGGCCTCTGGAACCGTTATTGCAGGTTCGAATCCTGCTATCCCAACTGTTTTTTAACGTTTTTTAACCTTAGAAACTTCCGTTTTTAAGGTTTTTTATTGGCGACTTTTTCTTTCATAGTGATATTTATTATAAAGTGAATTTTAATTATGGAAGAAAAAAAAGATAATATTTACATTTATTTGTGGAAAGAATTTAATACTGTTTATATTGGCAGAAGTAAAAACCCAAAAAGCAGACATTATCAGCATAAACATAGAGCAACAGAGTCTACTTACAAGTTTAGCAGTGAACATAATATTGAACACCCTAATATGATAATCATTGAAAATGATTTATCCATAGAAGAAGGTATTGAGCGTGAAAAATACTGGATAAATTATTATAGAGAAAATAGTGAATATACTGTTTTAAATAAGTCAAAAGGAGGACAAGTAGGAAAATTATCTACATTAACGCCCGAAGAAAGAAAAATAAATCAAAAAAAATACTACCAAAAAAATAAAGAAAGCAAAATTTCATATCAAAAAAGTTATCGTGAAAAGAATTATGAAAAAATAAAAAACTCTAACAAAAAATATTATGAAACAAACAAAATAAAATGGAAAACACACTATGAAGCAAACAAACAAAAACTAATAGACTATCAAAAAAAGTATAATAAAATGCACAGAAATACAAGTATTGGTTAAAATGTCAGTTTTGCCATATATTTAACATTATTTAACATGTAATGTTTGTATATTTAACGATTTTTTTGTATATTTGTATTAAGAAGTGTTTTTGTATATTGCCGTATATTTATTCAAAATAACGATTTAAATTGGATAAGTATGGAATATTTTGTAGACACAGAAAGAGTTAGTCTTGACTATTCAGAGGACAGGATTATGAAAGAAATGCCTGCATATAGACTGACTTTGTATGACAAGTACGGACACTTTGATGTGGACGTGTACATTACAGATGAGCAAATGAAAGATTTGCTTAATGGATTAAATAAATTAAACGAAAACATTAATTAGTATGGGAGCAGTATTTAGTTTTATATTACATGCTATCTTATGGCTTATTGTTTTGTTTTTTATTTTCAATCTATTTACGAATTTGGATTTAGTTTATAAAATTTTAAATTATTTAATTATAAAAACTAAAGAGTGTTATGAGCATATTAGACAACGTATTTGTAAAAAAAGCAATGAAGTCAATGATGACTCCGGAGCAATTCACGATAGTCCAGAATTTTTTGACAGCAGTTCAGTCTGGGAAGATTAATCAGGCAAAATTAAAAAAGGTTGGCGATAAGGTGTCAAAACTTTCTCCTGATGAAGTGAATAGTCTCTTAGACTTAATTGATAAAAACTTGAAGTAGTATGACAGCTACTCAAGTTTTTTTGCGTTTTATAGAATCAGAATATATGAACGCAGATGGTAGTGTTAATCCTAAGAAATTACAACTTTGGAGGCACGAACTAAGGCATAATGGTATATCATCTAAACCTGTACCTAATACTGTAAGAAAAAGATGCAAGGCATCGAAGAACTATGTTGATGATTTTCTATATGGGCATAGATTGACTCTCAATGGCTTTATAAGACACTATTTTTGGGCTAGAGCAAATTGGTGTTATCACTACTTATATGGTTACTGCCCAACTAATACGGAAGAATGCCTTTCAAGAAAATGGAGGTCTTTTTTGAAAAAGCATATTAATGAGGCTGACGATTTCAAAAAATATTGGACTAGTAATAGAAAGTTTAATTTTAGTTGGAAGGATTAAGTTATGACAGCAACACAAGTTTTTTTTCGTTTTGCAAAAGAAAACGGATGTTACGATATAATGCGCAAATGCGTACTTGAAGCATATATCAATTTAAAGCATCTTAGGAAACTCGATAAATACGATAGCCTAGTTAAAATGCATGGATATAAGAGTTTTGCAGTAGATATACTGTTAAAAGAAATGAGATATAGCCTTTTCAATTTAATTTATATCATACAGGCAAATAGTAGCACATTTCAAAAAGGTAGATATTTTAAAGATATTAATGAGAAATGGTCTAATTACATCAGGGGAAATCTGAATGGAAATTATTTTAAAACAATGATACCCGATGGAATGAAAGAATTTGAAAACGGTCACGATGGCTGGCGTAGGTATAGATACAGAAATGGCTATCACGCTATAAATTATACGTTAAGGGAAAATAAAAATGATTCATGTTATTAACATAAAACAGGAAGATAAAACGATGGAGGATGGTTATTTTTACATAGGTAGAAGTAAGAATAACAATTCTCCACTTGGCAATCCTTATACGCATAAAGGAAAAAGAACAAATCTAGCCAAACTATCGTTTCCAACTGTTGAACAAGCATTAGAGGCTTATGACTTATACTTTGATGCTATGTATGGCAAAGATGAAGAGTTTACAAAAGCCTTTGATGAAATATATGAATTTTATAAAACAGGTAAAGATGTGTATCTTGGATGCTTTTGTAAACCTGGTAAATGTCACGGAGATATAATAGCAAAGAAGTTACAGCAAAAACTTGTAAGAGAAAAATTAGAGGAAAGAAAAAGACTTAATTTTGAAAGGAATACATATGGAAAGAATGGCAATGAAAAGAAGAATTAAATATGCCCTAACAGTACATTGGCTGACTGATGGTAGGAGGTTTAGCAAAACTGATAGGCAGCATTTACTAACGAAAACAAAAAAACGTGGAATGAGAAATTTCATCAAACGAGAAGCCACAGAAGAAATTAATGATGTACTAGAAAATGGATGATAAAAAAAATAGTTATTATAATGCTGACTGCAAAGGCTGTCCATTTGATGATACCGATTGTCCAGGAGGTGCCTGGTGTACAATGAATAAAAGCAGTGACTAATAATCACTGTTTTTTTTGTTGCTATTAATCGAAAAAGAATGGGTTATCCTTGAGGGAATCTATTATCTTTATTTTTTCCTCACAAATGCCCCTAAAAGACTCTGTATCGCTTTCAAACAGTTCAAACCATTCCCCCATAATGTTTGATGATTCAAAGTGATTGTGGAGCAATTTTTCGAGTTTGAAAGGATAGCTCGTTTCATAGAAATCTTTTATATACAACTCAGAAGAACTTCCCGTTTGTAGTTGTTTCAATCTTTTATTGATGTCCTTTGACCTGGTGGAACCTATCTTAAATCTACCAGGATTATCTTTTTCTCCTATTAAATAAACATATCCCATACGTATAAAATATAGTTTAATTTATTTAATAAGCAAGAGTACAATAAAAAACTATATAAACCTTACAAAATAGCATCTATTTTGGGTGCTCTTTTTTTGTTGTAATTATATTTATAATTAAATAATAAACAAGCAAGTCTTTACTTGCTTTTCTTAATAATCTATTTAGATAACAAAATTATGGCAAAAGACAGAAGAAAAGTCCAACACATTCATAGTAGTGTGCCAGACAAACAGCCTACACCAGCCTCACTTGAGGTGGGCGAAATTGCGGTCAACAATTCAAAAGACCAAGAGTTTCTTTCTATTAAAAATTCAGAGGACAAAGTAGTTAGATTTTCTTCAGATGAGCAGATTGTAACCATCATGGAGAAGAAAGAAGTTATGCCTTACGCTGGTTACGTAAGAGGTGAGACTGGACCAAGTGCAACAAGTGCAGAAACTCCAACTGCTGATGCTCGTGGTTCTTATGGCATCACAAACAATGACCTTCTTAATAATAAATCTAACATTATCGTTAAATTAAATCAGGTTGCAGCAGGAAATACTGTTAAGCACGATAAGGTTAATGGAGCAAAAGACGCTTATAACAAACTTGTTAATCCAACTACAGATAGTGGACTAACAGATGGAGCAGGATTCTTCATTGATATGTCTCGTTATGCTATGCAAGACGCTAACCCTCAGTTTAGTTCAACAACTAATACTTGTCGTACTACAATGAGTGGTACAACAATTATTAGAGGTTTGGATGGAGATTGCGGTAGTTTACTTGACATTAAGGTAGATAGCGCTAAAACAGACATCGAAACAGCAAACACTGAAATTACCAGTGCTACTACTGTAATTGGTACTAACGGTACTACAATTAGTGGTAACACTACTTTAGTTGTTAGCGGTACTACTACTGAAACTAAGAATGGTGATGTTACTGAAACAAACTTGGCTAATAAAGTTGAAAATACAAGTGGTAATTCATATAATGATGTAAAACTTAATTACAGTGGAACTACTGGTGGTACAACTACTATTGATAGAGTAGGGGCTGTATCTGTAAACAATCAAAGCGCATATACTCTTGTTACAAGTGGCGCTACTATTGAAACAAAAGTGCTTGGCGTTACTGAAATAAATCTTTCAGATAAACGAGAAAGCACAAGTGGAGATTATTATAGCAATATAAATGGAAATTATACAGAAAATATTAGCGGAAGTTCTGTTAATACAGTATATGGCAGTAATGTAAAAACAGTAGAAGGTAATGTAGTTGTTAATACAAGCGGAACAACAAGAGAAAATAGAAATGATAATGTTGTAGAAAACAATTATGCTAATTATACAGGTAATACAACATTAAACCACATTTTAAATGTAAGTGGTAATACTGAAATGAATTCTACAGGAACTACTTGTATTAATTCAGAAAGAACAGCATCTTTATATGGCGTTATTAAAACAAATATAGGTATCAATTGTAGCGAATCAAATTCTGCTGAAACAATCAACATATATGGCGGCACAATAATTGAAAAAACAAATAGTGCAGATACTACAATATCAACAGCAACAACAGTTATTGGAACCGCAAATACCAGCGCAAATACCGCAACATTAAGTGGAAATACATTATCAATTAATGAATCAAATAGTGTTTCTATTGAAACTCCAGATACTACAATTAGCGGAAGTAACATAACTATTAATGAGGACGAAACTGTTATAAATTCTTGCGATAAATTTGAATTAAATTCAAACGATATTAGTTTTAAACAGTGTTCAGGAGGCGAAGGACAAATAGAATTCGAATATTGCGGAGGATTTAGCGCAAAAACAAATGACTTCGAAGTATTTGAGTGTACATCAGGTTCTGGCCAAGCAAGCATTAAAGAAACATCAACTTTAATAAGTGGTAATACTTTATCAATTGATGAATTAACTAGTATTTCGGCTAAAACTCCTACTACATATGTAAGTGGAACAACATTAGAAGTAAAAGAAACAAATGTTAACGTTAGTGCAAGTACTACAACATACAGTGGTAATTCATTATCTGTTGTAGAGAATTCAAGTGTATCTGTTAAAACGCCTTCTACTACAGTAAGTGGCTCTAGTATGGATATAAACGAATGCACAAGAATCAGTGCTTCAACAAATAATCTTGAAGTAAAAGAATGTGCAAACGGACTTGGTAGTTCTAAAGTTTATATGACAAATACTGATGTTAGTGGCTCTAATTTTAACGTAGTAGAAACAACAAGTATTAATCTAAAATCCCCTGCAATAGTAGAAAGTGGCGCAACACTTACAATTGATGAATCAACAAGTATTTCGGCTAAAACTCCTACTACATATGTAAGTGGAACAACATTAGAAGTAAAAGAAACAAATGTTAACGTTAGTGCAAGTACTACAACATACAGTGGTAATTCATTAACTGAAACAATGACTGGTAATGAAACTTATAATATAGGTGGTAATTTAACTGAGGCAGTTACAGGTAATACTAATATTACAGTAAGTGGTAGTACAACTATTAGTACTGAAGATGAAACAACAATCAATACAACAAATGGAAATACAAATGTAAATACAACAGGTAATACTTGTATACATTCTACAGTTGATGCTAACTTTGGAGGCGATTCTAATACAAGAATTGGAGCTAATTGTAATGGAGTTACTACATCAGATAACACTTATATATTTGCTGAAACTGCTGTAACAATTAATACTCCTACAACAAATATTACTGGTGATACTAACATTAGTGGAAATACTGTTGTTAGTGGAAATACTAATATCAGTGGTAATACAACAATTGGTGGAACTACAAATATTAGTGGAGCAACTAAAATTGATAACAACTTAACAGTTAGTGGCAATACAAATATTAGTGGTAATACAACAATTGGTGGAACTACATACTTGAGTGGTGATACATACTTTAAGGGTAAATGTACTGCTATAACTTCTAATGAATTAGGTACTGCTATTTGTGAGGCATTTACTAGAAGTGTTATAACAATTGAAGAAGACCACAATCCAACTGACCAAAGTCTTGCAGCAGTTTACACATTCTACCAAAATGGAGAAACAGTTAAGGACGCTAGTGGAAACACTGTACAGATTGAAGTGGCAAAAGATAAGGTTCTTAAGGGTGCTGTTGTTACACAGAATACTAGTGGAGAATGGGTTATTAGATTAACTTGGATTACATATGACCCTGATACACAGCAAAGTACTGAAACAACCACTGATGTTCCGGCAAGCGAACTTGTAAAAGACATTGATTTTGTTAACACTAATTCTATTACAGGTGCTGTTTGGTATGATAGTACAACTGGAAACCAAAAGATTTCAGCTGATACAACAGTAGTTATTAAAAATAATGGTGGAAGTGGTACTAAGACATTCTCAAAGAGTAATGGAACTAATACATTGACTTCTTATACTTTGAACACTCAAAGTGGTGCATATTCTGCAACAAGTGGAACTTCATTTGACCCATTTAATACAGGAGCAACAATTAATATACCTACAGATGCAAGTCATATAACACGTAAAACTTTGAAAGTAACTCATAATGGCTTTACTGATACATATGACCCGGGTTCATCTGATGGAGTTTGGACTTTACCACATAGTGCATTAACTATTAATTATGGCACTAATGTAAATGGAAGAAGTTCATCAACCACATACAACACATCAGGGGCTACTACTATTGATATTCCTACATGTGTAAGTGGTATTGGAAGAACATTGCTTTCAATTAATTATGGCGATGTTCATAATGCATCCAATAGTACATACGACCCAGGTTCTTCTTGCAGTGGTACAGGAGCAACAGCAACAATACCAACATGCCTTGAAAACTTAACAAACTGGACAAATAGTTGCCTTCAAATACAAAATGATGTATGTGTATCTGGAGATGTTACTGCTAATAATTTCTATTCTACATCTGATATTCGTAAAAAGCATAAAGTATTAGATATAGATTATGATTCAGAAATTAAAATTAGTAAAGTACCGCTTAAATCATACATACTTAATGATGACCATACTGAAAGAAAATTATATGGCGTCATTGCACAAGATGTAGAGGCAGTAGGCTTGAATGAGTTAGTTCATACAGATGAAAAAGGTTTTAAATCAGTTGATTACACATCATTGTTAATTTTAAGAATTTCTCATCTTGAGAAGATGATTGGAAATCTTACTGACAAGTTAATTCAACTTGAAGATAAATTAAATGATAACTAAATCTTTTGTTTAATGGTGTGTGTTTAAAGCACACACCAATTTAATAATATTTTTAAATATATTTTTTTAAAATGGCAGAATGCAATACAATAGTTGAATGCTGCACTGGGCAAACTGAATGTAATCAAGCAATAACAATTGGTTATCTTAAATCTTTTGTGTCAAGTGATATTAAAAATCCAACTGGAGGAACTGTGAACGTTACTACAACAGAAAATGACGATTATTGTCCAACATATTCTGAATTGACATCAGGTAATATTTTACCATTATTTGTTGACGGAGGAAATAATAAATGGTACAATAATGTTGATGGAATAACAATAATTGGAACATATGCTCCTGGTGAAACAGTAGAACAAAAAGATTTGGTATTAACATATACAAGATACAAGAATTTATCTATTTCAGCGGGTAAAACTACATTTGATGAATGCGGAGATAACACTAGTGTTTGTGCAACTTTTACTTTCACAAAAACAGTTAAAGCAATGAATGGAAGCACTTGTGCTGTGTCAACAAATTCAACTGATGGATATGACACAAATTGTAATGTGTCATTTAGCGACAATTGTAATTGGTTAACAATAGGAAGTTGCTCAAATAATTGTGTAAATGTAAGTGCTGACAAAAATGGAACTGTTAGTGCTAATTCAAGAACTTGCGCTGTAACTGTTAGTGCAACATATAAAGGAAGTAATTATTCTGATTCATTAACCATAACACAAGAAGCACTTACTGGAAGTTATTCTGTTTATGATGACAGATATTATACAGGTATAGAAATAACAGGTCATAGTTCTACAGCGCAAAACACTTGCGAATCAGTTCAAGTTTATGTAAGCGGAAAGGGTTATTACTATGATAGATATTTCTGGAAAGATTCTTGTAATGTAGTTTATTCAGGCTCTACAAACAAAAAATATGAGGATAGAACAGGAAGCGAAGATGTTACTACAAGTAGATATACGTTTTCTAATATCCCTTGCGACCAAAGGCCTAAAACAAACACTCAAACAGTATCTATATCATATCATGGATATAGTGATAGTATGACATTTAAGCAGATTTGTAGCCAAACTCCGCAAACATGTCAAACTACATATGATTATGGAACATGTTCTGTAACATACCCTGATGTGGTTGATAAATGTGGAGAAGAAGTTACTTTATCATGTAATTTGCCTGTAACTGCTCATACCTATAGTTGGGACTCTAGTTGTACTTGTGTTGAATCAAGTACTTCAGCTGGAACTATACCACAAAGTATAGTAGTTTCAATACCAGAAAATACACAGGGTCACGGAGCAGGAGCTACCACATCATATACAGGAAGTAAAACAACAGCTTTAGGAGGAACATTTAATTATACAATAATTCAAGATATTTCAGAACCGTGCGGAGGATGCGTGATAACTAATGAAAGAACTTGTTGGGACGATAAAACCGTTACAATAGGTAAATGCGATACACAAGCCGTAGTTAATTTAACTGGTACTAAAACCATTTCATATAGTAATTGTGAAGATGAACAAGAAAGTGTAACAACATCTATTACATATACTGATATTACACAAAATACAGGTACTACGCAAAAAACATATACAAGATACTATCCAAGCCAAAGTTCTGATTGTAAAGCAACAATTACAATTAATCAACCAGGAGGATGTGCTTGCGCCGATGAATCAACTACTATAACATATGGAACTGTTAATATTGATTGCTATTCACACTCAACAGTAAATCTACCATATACGTCAACAACAACATATTCCAATTGTGACCCTGTGATAGTTACTGGAACATATAGTGGAGTAACAGTTAATATACCTTGTAATTCTGCAACATCAGCAGTTTCTTATACTAAATCATACAATGGCAAAAACTTTACTGTAATACAAGCAGCCGGTAATTGTTGTTGTGCTCCAGGTTCATGCGATTGCTATAGAGTAACAAATGCAACAGCAGCAACTGTTCCTTCAACAGCAACATCTGCAACAATTACTTGGGGCTATGAGAAAATTACTTGGGTAACAGGAAACACATGCCAAGTATCTAGTTCTGTAACAGAGACAGGTAATTCTAGCGCAGTGGTGAATTTTGAAGCTGCAACTTGTGATAACTTTACAAAATCAGGCGTATTAACTTGGTCTAACCATAAAGTATGTGAATCTAACGGTTGCGGAAACAGCAATATTCAAATTAATTGGTCTATAACTCAAGAAAGACCAGACGGGTGTGGTTGCAATTGTGGAAGTAGTTATTTAGGAGTTACTGGTATATCAAGCCATTTTACAAGTGACCAACATACAAATATTACACTTGGTTCATATAGTGTAAACTCAACATGTGTTACAGAATCAAGTATATCAGCTTCAAGTAATCAAAGTTGGCTTTCCAATCTATCAGTTGGCATGACCAATAATACAATAAAAGGAACAATGTCACAGGCTTCTGATGATAGATGTGCGTCAGTAACTATAAATTATACATCTGGTAGTAAATCTTGTTCAACTGGTTTTACTGTTTGTCAAGACGGACCAGTACAGCCTGCTTGTGATTGCGATACTGATTTTACACTTAGTCAATCATCGTTAGAATGGGAATGGAACGAAACCGGCTCTACTAACGAAAAGTCGATAACAGCAACAGTAGCACCTTGTGTTTCTAATTATGATTGGGACTTTAGTGATTACGATGATTTCGATTTTTTACAAGATGGTGACAATGATTATATATTCCACACATTTCCAGAAGAAGAAAATACATCAAATAGTCCTAAAATTTCTTATGCTGTTATATCAGGTATTACAGATGGAAATCAATGTACAAAAACAGTAACATTAACACAAAAAGGAAAACCATCTTCAACATGTGATTGTGAAAAATTCAATACATCAACTTCATCTTTAACTTGGAGTTCTACAGCAACAAGTTCAGATTCACGCTCATATACAATATCTGCTGACACTTGTATAACAAATATTAGTGCAAACACTTCAAGTTTAGTACATTTTATGGTTACATCTACAGTTGGTAATACTATTAGTATTGCTCCAGTAACATCAAATACAAGTTCTAATGATTATATTGAGTATATAACATACACATATAACGCAAGCGGGCAGGAACAACCATGTACTTATCAAATTCAATTGAAGCAAAGTAAACCTGGAGCTGTAAATTGCGAATGCGGTGATTTCTCATGCGATACAAGCCCAATTAGTTTTACAGCAGATGGAACGGTTAAATAAGTTTTTTAAAAAAATATTTTTATGGCAACAATAAAAACAATACCATATAGCATAAAGAGGCAGTGTTCAGGCACTTGGTCTGTAACAACAAGTGCCAATTGGATTTCTGCTTCAATGACATCATCAGCAATAAACGTATCAGTTAGCGCAAATACAACTTCTAGCGCAAGAACAGGTACAGTTAACATACTTTTGGATGGCTCTCAATGTAAAAGCATTACAGTAAACCAAGACGCAGCGGCTACAAGTTGTTCTTGTCCTACTACAGCATACAGAGTTTACGGTGGAACTGTTTCAAGAAGTGGAGCCGTTACAACTAGGATACTTAGATTAGAAGTTGACAGTGGATTTGATGGCTATTGTGCAAATAAAGAAATGTCAGTTTCTGCCGATATGACCACATTTTTAAGTTCTTCTACATTTTCTGTTACTTGTGATAATATAATAAGAACAGATAAAAATCCACCATATAAAGTAATAGATGTATATGTACATAATGTACCAGCTAATCCCGACCAAACTGGATATCCTAGGGCTGTAGGATTTTATGTTATGCTAAATGGGGTAAAATGTACTCCAAACTATCCTATTTTCCAAGAAGGAAAAGCCAATTGCAAGTGTGAAGGTATTATAGACCCAGACACTGGAGGAATGATTACAATTTTGGAAAACGCAGTTGATAATAATGCCCACTCTCATGTAGAAATTGCTAGTGCTGATACTAATGGTTGTGGTACGTTAGCACTCATCAATACTTCATCTGGAATTTTTGTAAATGATGAAATAATAGTAGACCATCAAACAGGTTCAAATTTTTATTATTGGTATGCTGACGTATTAGAAAATACTGCTGGAGGAAGCCGTTCAGTATCTCTTGATGTAACATATACTGACTTATTTGGAAGAGTTTTAGATTGCCAAGATAAGATTTTGTTTACACAAGGTGAAGGAGTATGCTCTTGTCCTAATGTAACACCACTTAGCAATACATTAACATGTACTGTTACAGGCGATGGTGGAAGGTATGCAGAATCATATTTGTATGACATATTTACAAATATAAATCTTGCCTACAATCATGATGAAGAATATGACATGGATTTATATTGTAATTTTATTTATGCAGAAACAGATGAAAGTTGGCTTAGTCCATCAACCATGTATTCTGGAAATAATATAAGTTTTGCAGTTTCTGCTTCTAGAAACAACACATGTAATGAAAGAACAGGAATAGTAAAATTATATGCGTATAAAAACCTTAATAATGGTTATGACTGCAAGGGTGAATATGCGGGAGTTTGGGTAAGCAGACAAAGTAATTGCGGAACAAAATGTACACAAGTTGGAACAATACAAGTAACTCAACCATCTGCAACTACAAAATATACATGTTCAAACACAAGAATAGAGTTTATATCAGATTATGGCTCATATGAAATTAATGAACTTTCAGTAACGCCATACAACTATAATAATGCCGCATTTAAAGTAAAATTTTACAGACCATCTGAAACAGGATATTATTCAGACCCTAAACGATTTGAATATGAAGATGCTAACGGAAACCCTGTTAATTACTTCTCTGTGAGAGGAAGCTCAAATTATGGATATTATGTAAGTTTAGTTGATGAATCTCTTGAAATTAATGGAACATATTATTTGGTTGCAATATTCGAGGTAGACTGTGGAGTAGAATGCTCTAAAAAATTAAAACTTAATGTAACTGGATGTTCTTGTAGTAGTTTTTATGACACAGATTTAACTATTCCTGGAAGTCAAGAAGGAGATAATAGTATGTACATTGATTTTGGCTGTCAAAAGGATTTCCTTGTTCAATTATGTGATGTAGATGGAAATGTTGTAAGTCCAAGTTACTATGATTGGATAAGTAATGTATCATATGATAAAGAAAATAAAGAATTACATTATACAGTAGTTGCAAACACAGGTTCTACTGATAGGGTTGCATATCTATTAATTAGAGGGTATCATATGGTTAATGGAGTAAAAACTTTATGTGATAGTGGCTTTAGAGCTATAGGGACTATAACGCAAGAAAAAGATATTTCTAATCCATGTTTATGGTGTAATAAAAAACTAGGAGTAACAACATCACGTGGCTATTATACTTGGCAAAGCGGAGATACTATTCCTATTGTTATTGCTACATTATGGAGAACAGATTCTGAATGCCCTGATGGAGAAATACCAAGGGAGTTTGAAATAAATTCAGGAGGAAGCGAATTTACAGTTACGGTTCAAGATGATGGAATTATGGAACAAATAACAGTACAGCCAAAAGGAACTAATACTACAGTAGATGACTATAGTAGTTATGTAAGTGTGCGTGCAACACAAAATGGAGAATATATAAAAGACTATAATGGGAACATATGTTCATACTATTTTTACGGTACGCAAAAAAGAGGCCAAAATCCTCCACCAGAACCTTGTTCATGTGATAATTCATCATACTATATTGGTACTATAAATCAAACTGTTAATTCACTTGTAGAAGGCCAAAGGATTGCAGTAGCTAATTTCATTCCTATAGATACGTCATACAGTAAAGACAGTTGTTTAGAATATGTTATTCGAAATAATCAACCAGATGCTATGACTGTTGAAATAGATACGACAGATGGCATAATATATGTTACTGCTCTTGAAACAACAAAACCTGAAGATGCAGGAGCATATCATACAGCAGCTTTCGATGTTAATATAAAGAATAATGACGAATCTCAGTTCTGTAATGTTAGCGTAACATTACAATTAGAAATTTATTGGCAAAATTAATAAAAATGGAGAGTAAATCAACATTTACAGCAAATTCTTAAAACAATAAAGAGTAATCAAAAATGGTTACTCTTTTTTATTACTATTGATAAGTTATTAAAAAAAACTATTTTTTATTAAAAATAGGTATAATGGAAAATAGTATTGCTGTAGTTGTTTGTTCGAGGGATAACAACGAAATTAAAAAGAGAGTTATAGAGCATATTAAAGATACTTGCGAATGTAATGCGCACACTTATTTCATGTATAATCCAGAAGGCGTGAGTCTATCTGAGATATACAATACAATGCTTTCACCAGAGAAAACTGAATATGATATTATTGTGTTTATACACGATGATATTGAGTTTTTAAGAAAGGGTTGGGGCAGAGAAATATTGCGATTATTCAATGACCATGAAGACTATGGAATCATTGGAGTTGCCGGTTCTGCTCAATTTGATTCAAATGGTGCATGGTGGCAGTATGAAAAGAAATATGGACAAGTATTGCATCGTCATGAAGGTAAGTCTTGGCTAACATCTTTTTCCCCATTGTTGGATAAGGACTTGCAAGAGGTTTGTGTTATTGATGGATTGTTTATGGCGGTTCACAGAAAGAGAATAACAAAAGAGTTTGACACAAACACAAAATTTGACTATTACGATATTGCTTTTTGTTTGGACAATTATTTGGATGGTAAGACTAAAATAGGAGTAACGACCAATATTAGGCTTGCTCATAATTCTATCGGGCAAATGAGAGAAGGATGGTATACAACCAGGGAATATATCAATAAAAAATACAAAGATGTATTTCCTATTGACTTAGAAAAAGGTAAAAAGAAAAGAGTAAAATAATATGGGTATAAAAAAAGAAGATGAAAGCGTTTGGTATGAAACGCTAGTAATAGTATTAGGGGTAATAATAATAACATTAATAAAATCTTGTTTAGCATGAACGAAAAATTGAATAAATATTTGGCTAATAAGTCATTGGAAGAGCTTGCATCATTAAGAGGTTTAGTTTCTTCAATATGTAACGATTATGATAAGAATCTTACAACTTATGCAACAATGAACGATGATAGGGCATTTACAAAGATGCCTCCAGAAATTAAGCAAATGCACGAAAGAAGGCAAAAGTTATTTGGCCTTTTATTAAACATAAACGGAATAATAGAAGATAAATTGTTTAAACTATATGAATAAGTTTTTTAGAAGGATAAAAAACATCATTTATTCATTACCATTTGGCTTGAAGGCTGCTGATACTGAGATTATGGGTTCTAATGTTTCTGGAGATGGAAATGATACTGTAATCAAACAGCAAATTAACGATAAAAGGGTAGCAAAACACCTTCTAAAAGGTGAAATAACCCAAGAAGTAGAAGAATTAAGGTATAGGACATATAAAGTCAATAGAGAGACTGATAACTATGAATATGTGGGTCATGGAGTAGCCGTTAAGAAGGACGAGAAGAAACAAGAGCCTAATATCATTCGTTTTTCTCAGGAAAACAAAATGATTTGCAATGATGTTCTTACTGAGCTGAAAAGCGTTGGAACATATGGAGTAGAAAAATACACAGTTAGTATCAATTATCTTTCTCCAGTTAGATTTAAACTACAAGAGTTCTTAACTTTGGTTGATGTTGTAATTAAGGAAGGTGAGAAGGCTGTAACAACATTACACTTTGATGATACAAGAAACCCACAAGTTTTCAAATCAAAGCCATTTGTTACAGAACTTGAAAAATTGGAAGATATGTTTAACAGGAATGATACATATGGCTTGAGCAGAAATGATTTTGCAACAGCAATTATATGTATGAGTTTTACAACATTTAAGGCAACTGATAGGCAACCAGATGTTATTTCTTATTCTTTTGTCACGCCTGAATTAATTGGTGTTCATCACGAGAATGGAGAGTTCAAATTAATATATCAATGGAAAGATTATACTCGATTAGACTTAACTGAAAAATTCTATAACGCAGAATTAGAAGAAAAGTATAAAAAGAAGGAAAAGAAAAATATAGCATCTGATATAACAATAGAAGAGGCAAAAGGCAAAAATGTAGATGATTGGTGGTACAAGCACTATGACTCAACATATAAATGCGCTAGATGTGGAAAAGATATACACACATTTAAAGATGGGTTTGTAATAGACAATGAAATAGGAGAACCTATTTGTTTAGAATGTTATAGTAAATCTTTACTTAAGAATACTAAATAATATTTTTTATAAAAAGAAAAGATGATATGATTAAAATTGGAATTGAATTAAATCATGTAGTAAGAAATATTAACAAACAGATTCTTAAATATTACCAAAAAGATATTGAACCATCATTGGAACTGGATAATATAGATGAAAAGGATGATGTGTTTAAATACGCTAAATTTGAAACATTATCAGATAAGAATGAGTTCATTTATATTGATTATCCTTATGAGATATTTGGATGCGCCAAGACAATGGATAAGGAATTACCAGCGTTGCTAAACAATTGGCTTTCTGAATTAACAAATTATGAGGAAGATGATGTTGAAATTTCATTCTTTAGCCTTAATGAAGAAGCACTAACGATTCAATCAAGTTATTTCTTTTTGAGTAAGATAGGAACAAGAGTTAGAAAAATTGTTTTTCCAAAAAATATTAATGAAATTTGGGGAGAGTATGATGTAATAATCGCTGGAAGTAAAGAAGTTTTGGATTTCTTAGATAATAAGAATAATGATTGGGCATATGTAGTTCAAATTTCGAATAATGTGAACAAAGACTGCAAGGCAGATAAGAAATACAATTCTTTGAATGAAGTAATTAAAGATGAGACGTTCCTTGAAATAGTGCAGGAATTTGTTAATAATAAGAATAATAAAGACATTGCAGATGGCGAATCAAATTAATTCAAATTTAATTTATGACCTAGATGGAATTAAAGATTTTATCTTTGGTAATGAGGATGGCAGAAGCAGTGACGTTGAAATCACTGAGACCCAAACTAGAAATAGTAAAACGGGTAAACTCGAAACAGAAACAAGGGTTACAAGAGAAGTTAAAAGTACAGATAGCAATAGACAGACCATAAGATACGATATGATTAAGATGTTTATGGACATTCTTGATAATGTTGAGATAGACCAGGAGATTGCTCCACTGTCGTTAGGTCAAAAAATGGTTTTGAATACTATGGGAAGTTATGGATTAATTAAGCAAATTGAAGATTAACAGATATGGACGAAAAGAAAATTAAAGCACTTGATAAGGTTAGAGAAGAAATATCAAGAATTGATAAGAAAGAAAATAATGTATTTTTCTTTGTATTAGATACGAAGGGTGTTCCAAGTGGAAGTCTTGAATACATTTACAAGTTGGCTATTATTGCAAAGAACGATGGCTATAAAGTAGGTATGCTATATCAGTTGGAAAAGAACGATGAATTCGTTGGCGTTGCTGAGTGGCTAGGTGAAGAATACGCAAGCCTTCCACACTATAACGTAGCAAAGGATGAGGTTGAAATCACGCCATCAGATATTGTTTTCATTCCTGAGATTTTCTCCACTGTTATGAATCAGACAAAGAAATTGCCTTGTAAGAGAGTTGCAATTTTGCAGAACTATGATTATTTACTTGAGCAGATGCCATTTGCAGCACAGTGGGGAGATTTTGCAATTCTAGATTGTTTGACAAATACTGAGTATAATGCAGAGTTGATTAAAGATATTTTCCCTTATGTAAAGACAAAGGTTGTTACTCCTTATATTGATAAGGTATTTGGGACAACAATAGAGCCTAAGAAGATGGTAATCAACATCGTTGCAAAAGACCAGTCTGACATCAATAAGATTATTAAGCCTTTCTATTGGAAATATCCAACATTCAAGTGGGTTTCATTCCGTGATTTAAGAGGATTCTCAAAGGAAGGTTTTGCAAACGCTTTAAGAGAGGCTGCTGCTACAATTTGGGTTGACGAAGATACTAGTTTTGGATATAGCGCAATTGAAGCAATGAAGAGTGGTTCAATCGTTATTGCCAAAGTTCCAGATACACCTCTTGAGTGGATTGACTCTGATGATGATAGCAATACATTGAGAAACTGCTGTGTATGGTTCGATAGTTTCCATAGTGTTCACAGACAAATTGCAAGTGTTGTACGTTCCTGGATTACTGATAATGTTCCACAGGAAGTAGCAGAAGAGGCTAAGAAGGTTACAGATAAGTATTCTGAGGAAAGAACTATTAAAGAGTTTAGAGAGGCTTTAGGAGCATATCTAGAGGGTAGAAGAAAAGAACTTGAGGCTCTTATCAGAAATGTTGAAAAGGAAGATAACGAAAATAAAAAGTAAAACGCTATGATAGAATTTTTAATTGATTTACGCCAAGAAGAATATAAGGTAGAGAATTTAACAACATTATCTTATGAGGAACTTTCTCAATGGGCAGTTGGAGAAGCAGTAATTAAAGCAGCTGTTAATCGTTGGTCTGCTCTAGGATTTTTAGATGGCATTGCTAATAAGAATAAGAGAGACATTCTTGCAGTAGCATATGATAATATAGCATATGATTTGCTTACAGAGAACAAGAGAGTTGTAGGTATTAAAAATAGATATGAGTTTAATTGCAACCCAGATGATGATAAAGAGTATGATTTTAATTTTGATGTAATCGTATTTCCTTTATTAAGAAGAATTGTGTGCGGCGCAGTTGGAAAGACTGATGGTGCAACCAAATTTAATTATAAGAAATTTTTAGATTATCTAGAAGATTTTTCTTTCTTGGCTATTAATTATGATGGATATGACCGTGAAATGGATGTTGAAGCAGAATTTGTCGCAATCTTAGCCCTTTTAATAGAAGAGAGATTTGATAACGAAAAAAATATTGATTAAGTATGAAAGATTTAGTAGTAATTATACCTTTACACGAGTTTAATAAAGACGTTGAGACTCTTCTTACAAAAGCAATAGAATCGGTTCCAAGTGAACTTGAAATTAGAGTTTCTTGTAAAAATGGTCTTAGTGAAGATATTAAAAAAGCATTTAAGAAGCATAAGAACGTTGTTATATATGAGAGCGAAGCCGCTGACGCACCTAGTGATTTCTGTAGCCTTGTAAATCAGGCAGTAGGAGATTCTAAATGGTTTAGCATTCTCGAATATGATGATGTTTATACGCCAATCTGGTTCGACAACTTTAAGAAATATGTTGATTTCTATTCAGATATTAGCGTATTCTTACCACTTGAAGATTTGATTGATGCTTCTGATAATAAGTTTATTGGTGTTGGAAATGAAGCACCTTGGGCTTCATCTTTCTCTAATGAGATTGGTTATATTGACCTTGATTGCCTACAGAATTTCTTCGATTTCTATCTAACAGGCTCAATTTTCAATACAGAGGATTGGGAGGAAATAGGAGGCCTTAAGCCATCAATTAAACTTACTTTCTGGTATGAGTTTTTGCTTAGAGCAACTCATAATGGAAAAAAGATTTATGTTATTCCAAAGATAGGATATGCACATAAGCTTGGAAGAAAAGGTTCATTGATTGAAGGATATAAGAAAACAATTGATGAAAAAGAAAGTAACTTCTGGGTAAGTGTGGCAAAGAAAGAATATTTCTATAAGGAAGAAAGAGACAAATCAAAGTTTACATATAATGCCGAGAAAGAGGCTGATGAAGACTAAAAACAATTAAATGGCATTAATTTTTATGTTAATGCCATTTTTATTTTGAACATAAGGCAACACAATGTTTTTCATTTTTTTGAAAAAGTGTAAGTAAGTGTGTTGTAATTTCACAATTTTTGCCTTTGTTTAGATATTTAGTTATACTAATAATCCCATTTAAACATTTTATCTAAATATAAATATGGCAAAAAGAGGAAGAAAACCATCTGGAAAGAGAAAAGGTTATTTTTATGAAGAAGAAGAGCAGGCTTTTGTTGATTATTTAAACGCTAAAGATAAGGAAACAAAAGATTTGATATTTAATTCAAAACTTCTCCCTGCTTTTACAAAGATGACAGAATCAATTATCAGACGTTACAATCTCTATCCGCCTGATGAGGAATTTCAAGAGACTTTTGATGATACTATGTCGTTCTTAATCACCAAGATTGAGAATTTTAACCCAGAGTCTGGCTACAAGGCTTATTCATATTGTGGCACAATTATTAAAAACTACTTAATTTACAAAATCAATCAGTTTGCAAAGAATCAAAAGCGTAATACATCATATGATTCTTATAACACTGAGGAACTTGCTGATATTACTGATACATTAAGATATTCTTATGATAGCAATACCACTAATATAGCATTCCTTGGAGAACTTATGAAAAAAACAGCTGCTGATATAGAAGAAATGGTTAATAATCCAGTTAAAAACAGACTTAATGAAAATCAAATTAAGGTTGGAAAAGCGTTGATAGAAATATTAACAAACTGGGAAGAATTATTCGCTAGGATGGGTAGCGATAAATTTAACAAGAGTTCAATTTTATTGTTTTTAAAAGAAACAACGTTATTAAGCACAAAAGAAATACGTGATTCAATGAAAAACTATAAATCGTTATATTATTTGCTTAAAAAAGAAATGATTGATGAATAGTTTTTAAGAAACTTAACTATTGATATTTATATTAAATTATGAACGTTATTAAGACTGATATAGAGGGTGTAGTTATTATAGAGCCTACAGTGTTAGAAGATAGTAGAGGATATTTCTTCGAATCATTTTCTCAAAGAGAATTTAATGATAAAGTAGCACCAATTGTTTTCGTACAAGATAATGAAAGTAAATCTTCTTATGGGGTAATAAGAGGACTGCATTTTCAGAAGCCACCATTTGCACAGAGTAAACTGGTTAGGTGCGTTAGGGGAAAAGTATTAGATGTTGCTGTAGATATTAGGAAAGGAAGCCATACGTATGGAAAACATGTTGCAGTAGAACTTTCAGAAGATAACCATAGGCAATTATTTATACCAAAAGGTTTTGCGCATGGTTTTTCAGTATTAAGTGACGAGGCTGTTTTCCAATATAAATGTGATGAATTTTATCACCCAGAAGCAGAAGATGGTATTGGATTACTTGATAAAACTCTTGGAATAGATTGGAAAATAGATGGCAATATCAAAATATCAGATAGAGATATTAGAGGATTTAGTTTTAGTGATTTTAAAACACCATTTATAAAATATAGTGAATTAAAATCACCATTTAAAAAATAGAAATATGGCAAAGTTTAAAATTGAACTCAATGATTCTCAAAATGTTAGGGACGTATTGCAACAAGCATATGACCTTTCTGATGCCCAGATAGTACAGGCACAGAATGAGATAAATAAAATGGCAACCGCAACAAGGCTTCAAGATGAGGTAATGGAATCAAAAGCAAAATATGGAAAGATAGTAAATGACTACCTTTCTATCATTGATAAGGCTATTTCTAAGAAAGTTGAAATTGCTAAGTTGATGACTGAAATTCTTCATCATAATGGAAATGTTGGTGCAGCATTGTCTGAATCACAGTCTACTGGAAAACAGACATTTGACCTTTCTAAGATTAAAGAAATGGTTAAAACTATGCACGATGAAAAAGAACAAACTAAGATAATTGAATTAAATAAGAAGTAATGGCTAATTCTCTTATAGACGGTGATGGAAAATTAAATGTTAAAAATTACAATGAAAAAGTAAAAAAACAAAGAGAGGTGTTTGCTAAAATAGATGCTACTATGGCTATTTTGGAAAAATTACCTGATTTTGTTGATACTGGCATGGATTTTCTTAATGCTAATTCTTTTAATTTTTCTGCAAGTCCGTTGGGGTTTATTTTTAATATTTTGAAATCTTTAGGGGTTGATGAAGAAACATTAAAAGAGTGGATTGTTGAAATATTAATTTATGTTTTACCTTCTGTGGAAATAGGTGTTAAAGCCTCATTATTGTCAAATATTAAATCATTAATATCTTGTAATGCAGACCCAAGAATACCTCTTAAATTTAGAAAGAAAGTTTCAGATTCTGTCTATACAAACATATTAGGTAACAATAAATTTGAAGAAAGAGGCATAAATATAAATATAGATGCAATTGACCCGCAAGGACTTCTTGATTTATCGCCATTTACAGAACCTGGACTTTTATATTATTTTGGATGTACAGACGAATCTGTGTATGATTCAACAATTAAAAAAGTTGTTTCAAAGTATGATGATGGTTATTCTTTAGATACAAAAAAAGTAGTAGGTGATGGTAATTCAAGAACAGCTAAATTAGTAAGAGCCGATGATTTTAATGCATTCCTTTGGTATGTGATACATAAAGGTAATAAACAAAATCCAGCAAAAGTTGCAATAAATGGAAATAAATTAACATTTCCAAATGGTGTAACATATACAATAACATCACAAAACAAAACATTACTTGGAAAATTAGAAGTTAAACCTGATAACCCTAATAGCGACCCATATATCATAGCAGGAAATACTTTTTATGACGCTAATAATGCCAATATGATTGCAATATGCGTAGAAAGTAAAGTTGATGATAATGGTAATATTACAGGAAACACAATAATACCAGTATCTTCAGATTGGTATAGTTGTAATTGGTATGTTAATAAAGAAAATTATTATTCGTCAAATATTGGTTTTAAGAAAAGTAAGCCAAGAGACTATTCTAAAGAAAAGGCCATATGTAATTTAAGATATGGTCAACAATACGACTATAAGGGTAGAACAATACCTAATTCACCACACAATTTAAGGTTTACAATATTACCAAAGCCATATGTTCTGTTACCATCAATAGATAAACAAAAAGACCAAGAACAAGAAAAAACAAAATTGCATGTTCAATGGCGGCCTATAAGATTGTTGTTTGATGCTGATGGAAATCCTGACCAAAAAGGAAAATTTTCTTTAATATCAGAGACATACGATTTAAAGCCTACCCTAACAAAACTAGGTAATAATGGTGATGAAACTGTTTATGATGTTAGGGGAATTAAAGAAGGCGGCTTTATTACCAACTGTACAAAACTTTATGTAAATACAAAAACAGGTAAGTACCATATTGATAAAACAAATGAGAATTTTAAAGCAGCATTAGTTGAATGTTATCCAGGCTTAACTGTTTATGAATTTAATTATGACTACATAATGGGTATGAAATTATTCGACCCTAAAGTAGTTTGTCAGAGAATTTTTGATAATGCAGCCAATCCTGCTTATGATGCACATTTTACTTTAAAATTTAATAGGTCATTAAATAAGTTAAAGGACAAGAAATATAGATACCCTTTTATAGAAGGAAAACAGAGAGTTTTTGAAATTGTTAGAACAATTCTTGAAGAAGATGAAGATGAAATAAACGATTGTTTTTATAGTTTTTCTAATGAGCAATATGATGAAATGCTCAGAAAAACTGAAGAGATAAGGTACAGACAAATGCCTTATAATCAAGGTTATAATGAAGGAGAAACAGTAGATTTCAGTGAAGTTAATGCAATTCTTAACACGTTTCCCACTAATGGTTCAAAAGAAGAACAGAAAGAAGTAATAACAAAGGCTTTAACATATGCTTGTGATGCATTTGAATCTAGACAGAATATAACAATACCTTCTGATAACAACACAACTAGGGTAGATTTTTTAACAGACATTCTACAACAGTTAGTTGCTGCTATAGTTGATTCTGTACTAAGCCCTAAAATTTTAATGCTTTTGATGGTTAATAAGGCATTAATGGACACACAGGTGGACGAACCTTTCAATACTGAAGCATTGATGAGAATTCTTAAAAATGTTGTTAAAGCGTTAGTTAGAGAGGTTAGGGATTTAATTATAAAAAAACTGTTAGACTATATAATTAAATATCTAACTCCTCTTATCTTACAACTACAAGCAAAAATATTTAGTGAACAATTTGCTGCTTATATGGCGATATTAAGATTACTATTATCATGGTACAATAAAGGAGTTGTAACTATAGGTAGACTTAATTCTATTATATCATCTATGATGAGCAAATTTAAGAGTAAAAACGGAAGTTATGATTTTGAAAATTATGGGGATATTACTGATATTGATTTGGCATCAATTATGAATGATGTTGATTATGCTGATATTTATCCAAGCGATATTAAAGATAAAGAACCTATTATTAATAATTGTTAGTTATGAATATAGCAGATATATCAAATACTTTAAAATCTTTGTTTAACGTAGCAAGGCAGCCTGCACCTGAAATTCCAGGAATGCTCATGGCGATAGGCTGTACACAAAAACCTGGTTTATCTACAGTTGTGTCAGTTGGAAATATTGTTAAAGCACTAAGTAAACATAATATACCTACAGACCCGATGCCTGATGGAAGTGAAAATAAAACTGTCGCTTTTGTAATTGCTGTAGTAGAAGAAATTTATAGGGCGATTAGAGAAGATGCAAACATTCAAGTAGCGCATACTCCTGGCGCAATATCAGTTTTAACAACAGGGGCTAATTCAGGAGGTCCTGTTGTATCACAAGGTATTAATATTAATTTTAGTAAAGGCCAAGCAATAGTACAGTAATGGGTAAGATTGATTTTAAGAATATGTCAAACGGTGACATAAAACTAGAAATGAGAAATCTTGAGAACAAATATGAAAGTATAAAAAATCAAGTTCTCAAATTAATTGAAGAAATGAAGTATCTAGATGCTTCATATATAGAAGGTAAAAAAGAATTAAATAATAGAAGTAAAGGAATATTCTAATGGACAATGGTGAATCAATAATCAAAAAAGGCCAAGTTGAATCAGTTGAAGACACTGCTGACGGATTAAGAATTAAAGTTAGGTTAGAACAAGATGGAACAACGCCTTTAAAAGAAATACCATATTCTTTTCCATTGCTGCCTAAAACATTTCAATCAGTTCCAAAAATAGGTGAAGGGGCTTTTGTTATAACAACAATGTCTGATAGTAAAGAGTCACAAAGATATTATATTGGCCCTATTATCTCACAGCCACAATTTCAAGAAAAATGTGAATATCAATATGGAAGAGGAAACGCTTTATCTATTATAGATGGAGGTACTGTTGACCCATTGGAGAAAATTTCTAATTATAAAGAAACTTTCGGCTCATTTCCAAATATAGAAGATATTGCTATTGTTGGCAGGGGAAGTCAAGATATTATTATGCGTAATAATAAAGATACAAATAGTGATGAAATTGATATTAGATGCGGTATAAGAAATGATAGTATTGAAGGTAACGCTAGAAACGGAAGCGCTGTGGTTGGTAAGGTAGTTTTTAATAAATTAGACCCTTCTTATATTCAATTAAAATATAAAAGAAATTTAACAAACGGAAGTAATCAAGAAGCAAGCAGTATTATTAATATGGTTGCTGATAAAATAAATATTGTCAGTAACAAAGATGATAATGCTTTTAATCTTACTGATTATGATAAATTAATAAAAGAAGATGAACTTGATGAAATGATGTCAAAACTTCATCAATTAGCACATGGAGATACATTGGTTAAATTGTTAAGAATCATAATAAATGCAATACTTACACATGTGCATCCTTGGGCAGGAATGCAGACAGTAATAGCAGGATATGTTAAAGAAATGGCTGAGTATGATTTGGAAAAAATATTATCCAAACATGTTCGTATTTCTTAATATTTATAGTAAATATAAACGATAGTATGATTACAAGAACATATTTAAATAAAATGAATGCCATCATTAAGGATTCTGATTTAAACACAGGAATTAACCCTGTGTCAGAACTTTTGTTTGGTAAAAACGTATCAAGAGTATTGATATACTTTGACCACAGCAGAATCAAGAAGATGATGGAAGACGGAACAATGCCGGACAAGTCAAAGATTACCCATAGACTTAAAATAACCAATGCAGGCTCGCTAGATTTCACAATGCTTCACCATACTGATACAAGTTCAGTTAGTGGCTGCTTGAGGAAAAGAGCATCGTCATTCGACCTTATATTTTTCTTAATACCTAAAGATTGGGATGCAGGAAAAGGATTCGATTATTCACGTAATGAGTTTATGGAAGATTTCTACGATTCAAAGAGTCCTGGATGGGGAAATAGACTCGTTTCAACAGATGGATGTAATTGGTTTCAACGTAGAAATGGATTAAAATGGGATGAACCAGGAATTTATTCAAATGATACACTTGCTAATGAATATGATAACTTCTCATCAGATAGTGGAAGCACAATAATATTTGCAAGACAGAGATTTGATGTTGGTAATGAAAACATTGATTTGGATATTACAGACGTATTCAATAAATTTGTTTCTGGCGAGTTAGAAAACTACGGTATAGGAATTGCATTCACGCCTGCATTGGAACGCATTGGAGAGGATAAAAACAGCATTCTTGGAAGTGTGGAGAATTACATAGGCTTCTTTACTCCAAGAACAAATACATTCTTTGAGCCATTCGTTGAAACTCAGTATCACGATTACATAGATGATGATAGAGCCAACTTTGTTTTAGACAAGGATAACAAATTATACTTATACTGTAATTTGGGAGGGCAGTTAACAAATCTAGACGAGTTACCAACAGTTACAGTTACTGATTCAAACGAAGAGGTTGTTACTGATGCTTATGGAAGAGTGATGGAGAATATAGAGGCACAGCAGTATTCTAAAGGAATTTACTATATAGATTTGAAATTGTCTCAGTTCGATAATGACAGCGATACTATGTTCTTTGACACTTGGAATAACATTAAGTACAATGGAAGCGAATTAGCACCAGTTGAACTTGATTTTACCGTAAAGAATGTTAATATGTTCTTTAACATTGGTGATAGACTTGAGGCCAATGAAAGATTTACTCCTAATGTAACAGGAATAAACGACAGTGAGGACATCAAACGTGGAGATATTAGGAAACTTAAGATTACAGCACGTGTGCAATATACAACTCAAGACTATGAATTAATCAATGGAATAGAAACAAGACTGTATGTAAGGGACGGAACAAGAGAACTTGATGTTTTACCTTGGGAACCAGTAAACAAGACATTCATTGAGAATTACACTATTATTGATACCAATATTTTAATACCTCAGAGATATTACGTTGATATTAAAATAAAATATGGAATGGAGGAAATAATACACCATGATGTATTACATTTCAATATTGTAGATGATATTAATAACAGATACGCATAAAAAAAGGCAGGATTCATTTCCTGCCTTTTTTATTTTTATTCAAAACTTATCTTCAAATTTCCCGGGTGCAATTCATCACAAGTTAGTTTTATCACAAACCCACAAGTCAAAGGAGATTTAATTGCAGCCTTAATGTGTTCCACAATGTAATTTACCTCTTTATTTACTCTGAAACCATTTTTTGCTATGTTGTAATTAAACTCAAAGGTTTTGTTGGACGCACTGCCGCTATAACTTCCATTGAGAAGATTAGTATAAATTACAAGTTTCTTTATAAGGTCATTACTAGAAAACCTTTGATTATACTCATTAACAGAAAACCCTAAAATACTAGAGGGCGATAGGTACATATCAATCATAGAAATACAGACTGTTATAGTTAAAGTCTTTTAACTCAGAGTGGTAATCTTGTAGCTCTATCATCATTTTTGGAACAAGGTTAAGAGAATATCTTCTCAAGCAATATTCCAAATCACTAGCATATTGGTTGTTGCAAGCATCAATATCTTCTCCTGTGAAATCAACACAGTTGTCAAGTGCTTCGTTTGCATCTGATATAACCATACCAGAGAACAAGCCTTTCAAGCCATATTTTTCAGCAAACTCATTTGCGTAGCACCAAATGCCAACACAAGTATGCTCTTTGAGAAGATATACTAATCTACCATCAACAATTGTTCTAGCAAACTGATTATCTCCATAAGGAGCAAGCAAACCTCCGTTATAGCCATGACCAAGCATCATTATAATCTCGCCCTTTGGAGCACTGCCTATTGCCTCTCTGATGTTTCTGTTATTCCAGGTTTCGTCTATCAGAGTAACGTCCCTCTTCCCTGCGTATATCGCTTTCAAAAAGGAAGTCGTTTTGTCTTTTGGATGAATTACTATCATTTTTTCTATATTTTTTATTGTATTTCGAAATGTATGCTAATGAAAGGCCAATCGCTAGAAGCGTAAGCATGCCAAAAACATAATACCTTATAACCTCATTGTCTCTGAAAATAATCACTGCAAAGTATAATCCAATACATACTAATGCAGCAATGAAAGAATAGCAAGCAAAGCACATTATTGTTTCTAGCGTAAAAATGACTAAAAGCCACAAACGCTTTAATGCAAATTTACCTCTTGCTATAAGCCTTAGTTTCTTAATTCCCATACCTATTTTATTTATTGGCAAAGATACAAAAAATATGTGTAATAACAAAAAATAATGGTAAAATTTAACTTAGTTTAACGGAAAATTGATATTTATAATAAAAGTTAACACAAAATGTATTTTGATATAACTAATAACGACAAAGGCGAGTCTTTCCCCAAAGCGTAGGGGGCAGCTCGCCTTTTTTACTAATTAACATTTTTTATGGGAAAAAAGAAAAATCTTAAGGGGTTAGACGAGTTTGACCTAGAGTACATTAATGAAAAACTCGGTAAAAGTGTTACAGATTACATAAGCCCAGACGATGTTGTAAGCACAAGCGCATTAAAAGCATTAGGCTACAAAATCGACATTAAATGCAAAAACGAAAAACAAAAAGAGTTTTTGAAAAATCTTAAAGATAAAAAGCATCAGGTTTGTTTTGCAAGTGGAGCAGCAGGAGCAGGAAAATCCTATATAAGTTTGGCTTATGCATTGAGCGCACTAAAGGATGGAGGAAACCCATTTGATAAAATAATCATTATCATCCCAACTTGTCCAGCAGGAAATATGGATATTGGTCTGTTGAAAGGAACATATGAGGATAAAATTAGGCCATACCTTGAAGCAGATACATATACAATGGAAAAGATTTTGAAAAATAGTGGAAATGGTGCTCCAATAGATTCAGTAAGAACACTAATCTCTCATGGCTATATTGATTATCAATTAGTTAACTTTGCAAGAGGTAAAACATTTGACAACTGTGTAGTTTTGATTAATGAAGCAGAAAACTATTCAAGAGAGGAAATGTTGCTTTTGTTAACACGTATGGGAGAAAATTCTAAATTTATTATTTCAGGCGACCCAATTCAAAAGGACAGAAAAGACTTAAAGAAAAATGGAGATGGATTAACATACGCAATAGACCATTTAAAAGATTTGGAAGAGACAAGCGTAACAACGTTTACAAATGAAGATATTGTAAGAAATCCATTAATAACAAAAATACTAGAAAACTGGAATTAAATATAATATATATTAATGATATATTCCGGAATATATTTAATAAGTTATATCAATATAAAAGGATAGTTCATAAATGTTCTATCCTTTATTTTTTTATAATTTTATTTCTTTTTTACAATTTTTTTGTGTATATTTGCTATAAAAGTGTAGAAATGGCTAAAAAAACAAGTAAAATAGTTGTTCCAAACGAGCCAAGCGAGGTTACAGAAATAAGGAACAAAATATTGAATGAGTTTAAGGATTTGGTGTTTGACGAAGAACCTCACAAGTACTACATAGGTAATGTGGAACTTCCAAGTGTGTCTCACGTTACGCACAAATACCTTGTTCCTTTCGATAGCGATACCGTTGCCGAGAGATATGCTGAGAATCACGGTATGACTAAGGACTATTGGTTAGACAAATGGAAATTCAACAATCTTAGAGCAACAACAACAGGAACACTTGTTCACGCTTATGGCGAGTCATTAGGGTGGTTAAGAAATGGTCATCCTGAGAAAATAACAGAGGATAATAAATGCAAGTATATAAAAGAAAAGAATTGGCTGATACCAACGAGGAAGAAGGAAGAGGCTATATTGAAATTCTATGATGAATTGAATGAGAATCTTCATTTTGTGCTTGCAGAAACAAAAGTCTATACAGGTAAGAATAAGGAACTTACAAACCTCAAGCAAGATTATGCAGGAACGTTTGACCTTTTATTCTATTACAAAGACCCTAACGATGATTCGAAAAGTGGACTTTGTATATTTGACTTCAAGACAAACTCTGATTTATATAAGGAATTTAACAGGTCAAATGGCGTAATGATGTACGCACCATTCACTGATATGTATTCAGAACCATTTGGGGCATACACATTACAATTATCTGCATATCAATTACCACTAGAGGATATTGGTTTGAAAGTCATAGCAAGAAGATTGATTTGGCTTAAAGACGATGGAACTTATGAACTGATTCCAGTTAAAGATGTAACAAAAACGTTAAGAGAAATTCTATAATGAAAGTCGGAGATATTGTTGAATATTTAGATGATTGGAAACCTGGAAGACAATGGTATTTATATTCTCTTTATAAAGGTGACTTATGCCGAATAGTAGTATTGAGAGACGGCAAATACACCAATTTTAAAAGAGGCGAAACGCATTTAAATGCAAACATTGTTAATTTATGCATATCAAAGATAAGATTAGTAGATTCATCAGAAAATGTAGAATGAGTGACCCAGTTAAACATTGTCAGACATATTTGACGGAAGGGTGTTCACATGTAGATGGAATAGGATGTAAATTTCCTAGGTGTCCATTTCAATCAAAATATAGACAAAGATTATTTTATGAAGGCATCTGTAACTAAGGTGATTGTATTGTCACATTACCTATTTGATAGAAAAATGATGGAGTTGGACTTAAACGATGAGAATGTTAATAAGTCTAATATGGCTTTCATTTCAATAATAGGAACACCAGAGTGTTTGAACTATTACTTGGATGAGGGTGATACCAAGCATTACTTCATAGACCACGATAACGTATTGAACCTTGAGTTTGATGATATTGGTGATGATGTAATGTATAACGGACATCATTTTAAAACCATAAATATGAATCAAGCCGAGCAAGCGGTTGATTTCATAGAGAAAGCGTTAAAGTGTAATGTAGAATGTATATATATACACTGTAGAGCTGGAATGAGTCGTAGCCGTGCATTTGGAGAATTTATTTATAGATACTGTAAAAAGAACGACATTGCACTTGATTACGATGATAGAAACGACTACACAACCATGCTTAACTATGGCGTTCTTAATAGGTTAGAGCACGCTTATAAGAAAAAGCATAAGCTTGATGAATATGCAGAGGAAAATAAGGAGTATCCAGATGAATATATTAATACACCTATTAGAGTAATCAATAGAGAGAGGAATAGGGATGCTTACAAAATGAACAACAAATAGTATGGAAGAAACAAAATCGTTTGAGGATTTGGCAAGAGAACAAGGTGGAATAATAACACCTTGGGAACCTAGTGAGGAATTCATAAGAGATTTCCAAGAATTTATGGAAGAATCAATAAGACAGTCAAGGCTCAACCACGCTAGAGCTATTGAGGAAGCAAGAAAGATTATAATTTTTTAGGTTATGGCTCATAGTTGTTTTAGTTGTGTTAATTTCCCAAATTGTCCTATATTGAAAAGGTCAAGGGATGGAGAATATGATAGTATGGATGACCTATTTGTTAATGAATATGGTAAGTATTGTGTTGATTTTATAGAAAAATAACTTAAATTTTAAATATATGAATGTAGACAAAATTTGTGAGGAAATTGTTTGGTATTCAAAGAGAGACGAAGAAACAGGTAAATGGATTATACCAATTGTAATTGATTTCGATTTTACTATAACAAAAGAGTCCTCATGGCTTAAAGGAACATTTACAGAAAACGACCACTGCATTGAAACAATGCATAAATGGGAGAAAGAGTATGGCGTTAAGTTTATTCTTGAGACTATGAGAGGTCAAAAGCATATTCAGCCAGCAATTGATTTTTGCGAGTCAAAGGGAATTAAATTCTTTGGCATTGGCAGAAATCCTCTTCAAGATGCTGATGGTGATACCACTTGCAAGTGTTGGGGTATTTGGGATATAGATGATAGAAATGCAGGAACATTTCTTGAAGCCCCTAAGAACGGTAGACCATATATAAATTGGCAGTTACTAGATATGTATTTAACTCCAATTTTGAAAAAAGTATACAAGAGGCTTGATGAAGTAGAAGAAAGAGTTCTTGAAGCAAAAAGACTTGCTCATGAGGAAAATAAGTTTGTAGAGATAGATTATAGTTACTAATGGACGAGAAAACCAGGTACATTTTTAAGAAAAACTATCAATGCCAATTAGGAATGATTGGTGAGGGTAGAGAAATTACAGTATTCAGAGGAATACTTTTCATTGATGGAGTAATGATTCCAGAACCTTATGCATCTGACATAAGAAAATTATTCAGTGACGATAAATTTGTAAAAGAGTATATCAGAACTGAAAATGTAATAAAGAATAAAGTATAATGAACCGAAATGATGAAATGTATGGCGGTATGCAAAAAAGAAAATTTGTAGCAGAAGCCATGACAGCAGAGCAAGCAAGGGCAAGGGCAGCAACTGCTGCTAAAATTAAAGCAGAGTCTGAATTATTACCGGTATTTGCAATAATTGATGAAGCTTGCCGTAAAGGATTGTTTACGGTTGACTATATGGGAGATTTGTCAGAAGCTGCATTAAATAGATTAACTGAACTAGGATATAAATATATGAAAATTGGGCCTACACGTCCTATGGATGAAGAGTTTGCTCCAAATGGAATTAGAATATCCTGGGAGAATAAATAAAATGATAATAAATAATACAAGTTATGAGTAAATTAAAGTATTTTAGTTTGTGGGCAGAGGCCAATGACGCAAACGGCGAGAAGCATTATGTTACTGTAGTTGGTAAGTTTACGCAAAATTACGTACCAAAGGAAGTTGCGCAGGAAGTTCCAGTAGAAGTTAAGCCTGGAACAGTAGTTAAAGGTAAGCTAACGTATAATAAGAGAACCCTTCACAGAGTATTGACAGTTGGAGTTTCAATTTGTCACCCACTCGATGAGTTCGATGAAGAGTTCGGAGTTGAACTTGCAAAGGCTCGTATTGAGAGAGGCCAGGATGCAGGTACAGTTGAGACAAACGATGTCACAATGCTTACTGATGATTTGATTATGGCAGAGTTGCTTGGTAAGTTGACTTACATCTGTAACAATATTGATGATTATATCGCTTAAATGCGACTTTTAACATTATTTAACGTGGAATATTTGCGTATTCCACGTTTTTTTTGTATCTTTGCCTAAAATATGCGAAGTAATATACACATCTGCCAAAATGTCAGTTAGTGACTGACATCAAAAGAAAAATAATGTTAAAAACATACTGACAAAATGGCAGAAAGTATTAATTGGCACGTTATTTGTATGAAAGTATATAGGTTTGGAAAAGAACCCTCTACTTGTTATAACATTATTATATTAGAAGATAGTGGCGAAGTAAGGGTTGCTTTCGTTGGCCTTAACAGCGTAAAGGAATACATTGCAGAAGAAGTTAACTGTGGTTCAGGAGTTGTTAGGCTAGTATATGGAACTGGCTCTTCAATGCCATATAAAGGAACTGATGGAGTTTTATGCGACAAATATGTTTTAGTATATGAAGATTAACAAGAAATTTATTTTCAACCGCTATTTTAGTGAAGAAGCTAAAGAACTGGAGGAAAAAAGAAAAGCGGTAAAGATTCTCAATGAAAATTATAATGCTAAAAAAATAGAGCTTAATAATGCCATTGATAGAGTTAATAAATTAATTGAGGAAAATACTCTACTAAGGCATGAAAATGGAGAGTTAAGAAAGGAGCTAAAAAATGCTAGGGAGAACATTATAGAGAGCAATGAATATAAAACGTTGCTTGAAAAATATAATGAATTAATGAATAGAAAATAAGTTTAGAAAAAAATAAAGTAAGTTATGGGAAAAATTATTGGTATTGACCTTGGTACAGGCAATAGCTGTATTTCAGTTTTTGAAGGTGGAAGTCCTGTCGTAGTAGTTAATTCTGAGGGTAAACGTACAACACCATCAGTTATCGGTTTCGATAAGGGCGAGATTAAGGTTGGCGAGAGTGCAAAACGTCAGGCTGTAACCAATCCTAAGAACACTGTGCATTCTATTAAGCGTTTTATGGGTAATACCTATAAAGAGTGCGAGGAAGAGGCAACACGTGTTCAGTATGAGGTTGTTAACGAAGGTGGTTATCCTCGTGTAAACATTGACGGTAAAAAGTACACTCCACAGGAGTTGTCTGCTATGATTCTCCAGAAGATGAAGAAGACAGCAGAGGATTATCTTGGCGAAGAGGTGAAGGAAGCCGTTATCACAGTTCCAGCATATTTCTCTGATTCTCAGCGTCAGGCTACTAAGGAAGCTGGCGAAATTGCAGGACTCAACGTAAGACGTATTATTAATGAGCCTACAGCTGCTGCATTGGCTTATGGTATCGACAAAGCAAGTGAAGACCGTATTGTTGCTGTGATTGATGCAGGTTGTGGCACATACGATGTGTCTATACTTTCATTTGGCGGAGGCGTATTTGAGGTACTTTCAACTAATGGTAACACTCACCTTGGTGGTGATGACTTCGACCAGGTAATCATTGATTGGATGGTTGACGAGTTTTTGAAGCAGGAGGGCGCAGACCTTTCTACTGACCCAATGGCTATGCAGCGTCTGAAGGAGGCTGCTGAAAAGGC
>Ga0247610_10001032_pt1 | contig 35736 bp, 43 predicted proteins | sample 174DNAGHGhighgp2_FD_193483 | JGI IMG/M metagenome (GOLD analysis project Ga0247610, IMG submission 193483) | Sheep rumen microbial communities from Palmerston North, Manawatu-Wanganui, New Zealand - 1742 DNA GHGhigh gp2 | ecosystem: Host-associated > Mammals > Digestive system > Stomach > Rumen...
TAGAAACTTCTCAGTGAAGCCTGAGCATCTTCTGAGATCTGCTTACTGTGAGTACCATCATTCAAGAGACAAGCAGTGGATTCTCGACCTTGATGAAGACTGCATGGTTGAGTACCGGCATCAAGTCAACTATGGCGGGCAGACTTTGACAACAAGGAAGTGGACTGTTGAGGAAGTCCTCGAGCTTGTTCGTGAGAATCTTAAGACTTGCAACAAAGATCCGAACCTTGCTTATGTTGTGAAGACAAAGTCAGGACATCACATTGTGACTTCTCCATTCAACAAGCAGAAAGCTGCTGAGGCATGCAACTTGATTTACGAAGGTGAGAAGAGCTTTGTGACCAAGTGTGAAAGATATGAGCTTCACCCTGGAGATCCTGGATATGCTGGATCTATTGGTCTTGATACCAAATACAGGATTGAGAGAACGAAGTTGGTCGGTTGGCTGCATGAAGATGGAATGAGTCTGCTCTATCTCAACCTTGATGATTGATATCGATGTCAAGACATTTGAAGTGTGGTCTTCTTGGTGAGAAGCTAGGACATAGTCTCTCACCATCATTGCACAAGAAGCTTGGAAGCTATGAGTACAAGCTCTATGAGAAGCCTAGGGATGAAGCTCTAGACTTCTTGAGATTTGGAGACTATGATGTATTGAATGTGACAGTTCCATACAAAGAGCTAGCATTTAGCATTTGTGATGAGTGTAGTCTTCTTTGCAAAGAGCTCAAGAACACTAACATTGTTGTCAAAGATAGAGCTTCCGGAAAGCTTCATTGCTACAACTCTGACTTCGAGGGCTTCAAGTGTCTTCTTGATGACATTGATATTGCTGGGACAATTTGCATCATTCTTGGAACTGGAGGAGCTTCAAAGACAGTTGAATGTGTCTTGAGGCATCTAGGAGCAGCAAAAGTCATCCATGTCTCAAGAAATCCATCAAAAGATGGCGAGATTGGCTACCAGGAGCTCCCAGGAATCATTTCTACTGCTAACTTGATTGTCAATGCCACTCCTGTAGGAATGTTTCCTAGGATCACAGAGACACCATTGGAACTTAAGCTCTTAGAAAAGTGCTCTTCAACTAAACTTCTAGCTGTTGTAGACTTGATCTACAATCCAAGACCAACCAAGCTTCTTGCTTATGCTGCAAGCTTAGGATTCAAAGCAGTTGATGGAATGAAGATGCTTGTAAGACAAGCCGAGTTGTCTAGCATCTTCATGAATGGTTCATTTTGTAGCCTGTGCTGATAAACTTTTCTTGAATTCACCGAGTGACTTCTCTAGCATTTGGTAGCCACCGAACTCATTTAGCCATTGGATGTACATTTCAAGTGGTTGCGATTCTACTTTAGTTCCTTCAATTATTTGTCTGAATTTCCAAGAATCTATAGACATATTTGGGGTTGATGTTGATGGAATGTGAATTCCACTAAAGATTGGCATGTCCTTTGGATGTTGAACATCAGTCTTGAATTCAGATGATTTGCAAGGAAGTAAAACAACATTATCCATAGCTAAACTATTTGGTTCTGAAGTGTCATATTTTCCAACATGATCTTGCCATTTTTCTAGAATCCATTTTGCAAAATCAAATCTTGATATTGGATCTAAAGTTGATTGTGCATCTATTTTTCCATATGCTCCATTTCTGATAGCGGATGCAATGAATCTTGCAAGATATTGGACTGATGTTGGTCTTCCAAAGCAATCATCAACTACACGAACTTCTCTTTTTTCAAGACACGATTTTAGAAATTTCACCGGAAACGATGCTTCAGAGTTTCCATAAAGCCAGGATGTACGCAAAATCATGTAGTTCTTTGGCTTTTTTGAAAATGCAATCTCTATCATTTTCTCACCAAGCAACTTGTGCAAGCCATACATATTGACAGGAAATTCATCAATTTTGCTTATGTCTGGTGCTATTTTTGTTGTTGAATTTTCAGAAAACACATAATCAGTTGAGATGTGGACAAGTTTAGTTCCATACTAGACACATGATTCAGCAATGTTCTTCGGCCCAAGAACATTAGCTCTATATGAAGCATCTCTTCCAAATTTGTCTGTTTCAATTTTTGTAGTATCTGTTGCTGCAGCACAGTTGATGACCCAATGAAACTTTATTGGTGGATTAGAGACATTTCTATTTAGCCATTTTTCAAGAGGCCAATGAGTTGAGATGTCAACTTCTGGAAGATCAACACCAGCAACAATTCCAAATATTGATCGCTCTCGACGAGAATCTTCTTGCAAAAGATTTTTCAAATATGACCCAAGTTGTCCTTTAGCTCCAACTATCAGCACATTCAACTTTCTTTTCATGTTCATCCACAGCATATTTTCAATCCTATCAATCCAAATGTAAGTCCGATCATACTATAAAGAAAGATCCTACCAATGAAGTCAGCCATCATATATGGTCTAGACAGCACACGCTCTTTTGCATCAATGACTTGGTCATTCTCTTGATTGCTCTTGAGCGCTTCTTCTATATCATATGACCAATCACCAGAGGCAATAAGATTAGCTTTCTTTCTTAGTTGATCATCATAGAGCATCATTGACTCTCTAATCTCATCTGGCTCATGAGTGCTAGCAAGATCAGCTGCTCTCTCAGCTCTGAGCATCTTGTATATGTGCTCAAGCTTCTGCTTCTCAAATGCTCTTGAGTGGTCAGGACAGTAGAATGCATCTTCATACTTGACTCTCTCAATAGCTAGAATCCTGAGATCATGGAAGTCAAGCTTCACCTGCTTTGCAAATTCCTTCATAGCTTCTTTTGCTGTTTGGAGCCATCTCATCACATCAACTTCTTGAATTGCTCGATATCAGAGACCTTCACTCCAGTTCTCTCTTCAATAGTTCTGACAAAGTTGCTAGAGTCATTCAGGCTCTCAAATGTTCCAGCATCTAGCCAAGCATTTCCAACACCAAGTCTCTTAAGCTTGAGCTTTCCTCTTCTCATGTACTCAAGATTGACATCAGTTATCTCGAGTTCACCTCTAGCACTTGGCTTCAAGCTCTTAGCTATCTCAACAACATCATTGTTGTAGAAGTACAAGCCTGGAACAGCATAATTGCTCTTTGGATTCTTTGGTTTCTCTTCAAGAGACAATACATTTCCATCATCATTGAATTCAACGACACCATACCTTTCTGGATCACTTACTGGATATCCAAATATTGTGTTGTCATCGCTTTCACATGCTTCTCTAGCAAAAGTCTCTAGTTGATTTCCATAGAAGATGTTGTCACCGAGAATCAAGCAAACTTTGTTTTTTCCAATGAATTCTTCTCCAAGAATGAATGCTTGGGCAATGCCATTTGGCTTTTCTTGAATTTTATAGCACAATTCTACTCCATTTAGTCCATTGCCTGTAGTGCCTAATTTAGTTTCTAGAAGTGGAGTAGTTTCTGGAGTTGAGATTATCAATATTTTTCTTATACCAATCTTGAGAAGTGTATAAAGTGGATAGTAGATCAATGGTTTGTTGTAGATTGGAAGAAGTTGCTTGCAGACAAAGTCTGTCAAAGGTCTTAGGCGGGTTCCTAATCCACCGCATAAAAGAATTCCAACACGATCAAATATCATAGCTAAAAATCTCCTTGTACCATTTAACTGTTCTTTTTATGTCATCATCAAAATTTCCAGTATCTATCCATTTGATTTCTCTGTTCATTCTATTACTTTCTAGCCAATAGCAATTGTCATGTGCCAATCTATCTTTGATATGTTCAATGCTAGCTTCAAAATCTTTATGAAGACTTTCAGCTAAAATCTTCACTAGTTCTAGATTTGTCTTCAGATTTTCTGGCTTTGGAGCTATATGATAGATTCGTCCATCTGGAATTCCATTTTCAATGATTGCTTTCACTGCATCAACATGTTGGTTCACATGAATCCAAAATCTTCTTTGCAAGCCATTTCCATATATTGGAACTTTTTGGTCCTTCATTAATTTAGAGATTGTCAATGGAATCAATTTCTCAAAATGCTGCCAAGGCCCAAAGTTGTTTGTGCATCTTGAGATTGTAGCTTTAAGATTAAAAGTCTTAGCATAGCATTTTACTGCAAGTTCAGCTCCAGCTTTAGATGCTGAATAAGGTGATGATGGCATATATGGAGCATCTTCATCAGCAATCTTAGTTTGATTGCTAACTTCTTCTGGAGAGATTGGTCCAACTACTTCATCAGTTGAAACATAATGGAATCTTATGTTCAATCTTCTAGCTACTTCAAGAAGATTTATCGTTCCAATTATATTTGAATTGAAGAATATATTTGGATTAGAGATTGAATTATCAACATGACTTTCTGCATGAAAGTCAACAATTGTATCAATATTCCAGTGTCGGCACCACTATTCAATATATTTTTGTGATTGCTAAGATGTTAAATCATAAATGAAATGCTTTATGACATCTCTTTTTGCTTGGTGGTTGATATTATCTTCTATTGATTCTTTAGCTTCAAGCAAAAATTTGTCAGCATATGTGTTTGCATCCACAGCAATAATAGTCATCTTTGGATTTTGCTTTATCCATCGCTGAATTGCATTGAATCCAATGAATCCTCTTGCACCAGTAACTAAGATTGAGTTCATTTACTTATACCAAAGACTTGTTTTGAAATCACCATTGTCATGAGCAGTTTTCAATGTGTTCATCCAAAGATCATATTCAATTCCTTGAAGATCTTTGTCAGAATATATCCACTCATCTTCTGATGATTCAACTAATTCATGAAACATCTCATTCATTTCTGGATTTTCTTTGCACCATGATCTCAATATTCCAATGTTTCTAGGAATGATTGTCATTGGATTGATGCATAATTCAGAGTTCTTGTTGTATGTGTTGTCACAATAATATGTGAAGATTGCATTGGATTTTGCAGACTTTGGAACAATGAAAGAATGAAGAAATCCTCGTGGAACAAACAACTTGTTTTGCTTTGTTGGATCCAATCTATAGACTTTTGATGTGCCAAATGATGCAGAATCTGGCCTTGCATCAATTATGTAGTCAAATATCACTTCATTGACTGCTTCAACTAATTTTGCTTGACACCATTCACCTTTTTGAGCATGGCATCCTCTAACAACATTAGCAGATGAAGAACTTCGGTTTATTTGTCTGATCCAACTTAGGTCACCTTTCATCACTTCAGAAAACCAACCTCTAGAATCCTGAAAAACTTTAGGTGTAAACTCTAGAACCGCTGATCGAGGATCATCTTTAAATGAACAAAAACATTCATCTATAATTGGTGCGTAAGCATCAAAATTCTTAATATCTACCATACATATATTTTATGGTTAGATGTCAAACTTGCTTATGGCAATCTTGGTGGTTTTGGTGGCAAATCATCACCATATTGATCATAGCAATGATTTGGAAACTTTGGATCATGTGGAGGAAGTCTCTTTTCAAAATGCTTGCATACACCTCCAGCATCAACTTCTGGCTGTATTCTTAGCTAATCAAAATCTGGTCGATCGACATCAGTAATTCTTTTTGCAAATAGTTTGTAGTTCAAGCATACTAATGGTCTTTTGATTGCTTTTGGATCTGGCATGAATTTGTCATTTCTGACCATTGCTTTTGATGGATCACCTGTAATTTTTTGATGACACCAACGGCAATTAGCACAACATTCTTCAACATGATGATATCCAATTTTCTCGGCATATATTCTGATATCCTAGTAGTGTCTAGTTTCAACCTTTGCAACAAGTGAATATTCTTTGACGTTTTCGCAATAGCATCTAGATGCATCATCTAGATTCTCAAATAAATCTGAATCAAATATAGGTTCCCATTTATTATTAGGAAGAAGAGCTGTTACTGTCACCCGCCAGCCACTTTTTTTATTTGTTTTGTCTTCTGATGGTTCTTGTCCTTCAACTGGCAAAGGAATTGTATTTTCATCTTCAGTGATGACAATTTTCTCTTCAGATGCATAAAGATACACTTTGAATCTTTCAAAACCAAAATTATCCTTTATTTCAGCTGTTTTTTCTATCTCTTTTACATTCCAAAAGACATTTGGCTTTCTATATCTTGGTAGATTTCTATGTCCCCATCCACTATTCCAACATTCTGGACTTGTATCATGAGACCATCTAGCATTTGGATCTCCATTTGTTGGACAATATGTCCAATGGCCATTGATAATGCCATCAAGAGGTGAATATACAGGGATTATAGTTGCTTTATCTTCCATAATTATTACTTACCAGACAAAGTAAGTATAAATGTTATGATTTCTATTGACTACAAACTTCTTGAAGAAGCACTTTCAAAAACTACTAGAAAATGCTATAGACCAGTAAAAATGTCAGAATGTGACGGAGGAGCAGCATGTGGAGGAGATGCTGGTGGTACTCCAGCTGCATCTGTTGGAGGAGATGCTCCAGCAGCTGAAGCGACAGCTATTGGATCTACTGATGTTGTTGGAAGTTGTGATCACAGCAATGGCGGAGGATATTTTGGTGCTGGGTGCTTTCATGTTCCATCAAAATGCTCAGTTCCATTTCATAGATGGGAAATTGGAAATGGTGGATCAAAGAGAAAGAAAGACAAAAAGGGCCGTGACAAGCATTATGCTTATGAAAAAGGTATGAAAGTTGTCTATGATATGCTGAATGAAGATGATGTGAAGAATGTCAAGATTCCAAAGAAGCTGATGAAGAATAGGCTAAAGAGAGTTGCTAGAGCTATAAAGACAATGAATGATGTCTAGGTTGCTGAAAGAAAGTTTGAAGCTGAAGGTCCGGCAAAAGCAAGCAGAATGCCAAAGAAACTTAATCAAGCAAAGGAAGCATTTCTTGACATTGGAGCTTTCTTGAAAGATGTTTGTAAAGGAAAATATAAAGCAAGTTGGTTCACAATTTCACTTCTGGCTGTTGCTGTTGTATATGTTCTTTCTCCGGTAGATTTGATTCCGGATGGAATTCCTGGTCTTGGACAAGTTGATGATGCAATAGTGATCATGTGGGTATTCAATGCACTTCAAGATGAGTTTGCTAATTGGAGAGCATGGAAGAGCTAGGTAGACATTAAAGATGAGCTTGATTCCGCAATAGCAGCTAAGGATGAAAAGATGACACCAGCTGAGATGGCTAGACAACTCAATGAAAGAAAAATGACAAGAGCTGAGCTTGATGGTTTCTATGCAGCTCTTCAAAATGGAAAAGTTGAGTTTGATTTCATAAAGAAAGATGGATCTAGAAGACATGCTATTGGAACACTAAATCCTAGTTTGATGCCATCTAGAGATGAGATGAAAATCATCTATGACTAGCAAAATGTTGATCTTGATGCTTTAGAAGCACGACTTTAGCAAAGAAAAGACTATATGCCATATTTTTGGGATCTTGAAAACAATGGATATCGTTAGTTCCATGTATCAAGATTTGAAGGAATAACAGCTTGAATGCAATCAATATAGAGGAAACAAGACAATGGTTTTAGATGAGAATCTCAATCCTCTTCATGAATTGACAGAAGATGGAAAGAAAGCACATCAAAAAATAATAGATGATGTTTTGGCTTACAAGAAAGCCCATCCATTCTTGTATTGGTTGAAGAGATTTTTGGTAAAGTTCTGGTGATAAGCAAGTGAGGTTTTGCCATGGCTGAGTCTGGAGTTGTCTTTACTGAACCAAAGTTCATTCCAAGCGAGCATTCAGCGAGCAATGCCGGCAAGATTGTTGGACCAAATCTATATGGCATTGACACTAATTATGCAACAGCAAACAAATGGTTTGGATATTTGCCTTTAGAGACGGTTCTAGGACCAAGATACAAGAATATTGATTTGCATTTGACAAGATTTAGCATTCCACAAATCTAGTGTGGAAGCATGGAAGTTGCTTACAAAGGCTACAAAAAGCAGATTCCAAACAAACTCATTGACTCAGAGACAAAGCAACTTACACTTGAATATCTAATCGATGAAGATTGGAACAACTATAGACAACTTTATCTGTGGATGAATTCATTGATAGGCAACATCAACTAGATGGTTGAAGAAGAAGCTACTACAATCACTGCATCTCAATATGTTCCTCTTCGAATCTATTTGCTTGACAACTACAAAAAGAGAATCATGTCTTTTTTGTTCACTAATTGCTGGATTTCTGTTTTCAATGAATTAGCTCTTGATGTTAACAATCCTCAACAGATAACACATAGCTTTACATTCTACTATGAATAGATGAAGCTTGAGAATTTATCTGATTCCGAATGATAGCATTTAATATAATAGTTTGGCTTCAATAGATTATTTAAGATAAATATTTAAGTTATGATAGATTTGTGTAAAGAACTTGATTAGGCACTAGTCTTGAATGAAAGTGCTATTGGAAAAGGAAGAGTGAAGCACATCTTTGATGATGGAGAGCTTACTTTTGCTGAAATTCGTGATATCTTGACAAAAATCTTCTCTGGTGATCTCAAGATGACTGAGAAAGTTGATGGAGTTCCGGTTTTCATCACATATAAAGATGGAGATTTTTGTGGGTGTTGCAATCCAAAAGATGTTTCAAAGCCAGTTGCTTTCAAGAAGATGTGTGATTGCTGCAAAGCTAGTGAAGCTAAAGAAGCATTTTCAGCATCTCTTGATGATTTGGCAACAGCACTTAGACAACTTGATCCGGTTCTTTTGAACAAGTATTTTGCAAATGGCTAGAACTTCATGAAGTGCTAGCTTGTATATCCTCTTGAAGGAAAGCTTCATGACTACAATGGAAAATGCTTTGTGACATTTGACACTCTTGGTTGCTATGACAGTGACTTCAAAGAAGTAGGACAAGATCAAGAGTCTGCATCCGCTCTATTCAATGAATTAAGTGCAAATGATGCTCTCAAGCAAGAGAACACTGAAATTTCAAAGCCGGCAATACTGAAGATCAAGAGTCTTGTAAATGCAAAGAAGATTCTTGAGAAAGTTCTTGCAAAGCTGAATGAGTTCATCAATGGAGTTGGGTGGAAGTGCACAATAAATGACTATGTTCTTGACAGATATTCAAGACATCTTGTAAACAAAGCACTTGAGCATGGTCTTGATGTATCTAGAAACTCAGATTTTGTTGTTGAACTTGCAAATCGTCTAAGCAATGTATCTGGCAAGAAGCCAACTCGCTCTGATTTGGTTACATTTGCTAAACGTGAAGGAATTGATTGCAAAAGCGAGCCATATAAGAACTTCATCTCAGATGTTGAAGACAATGCAGCTACAGCTAATGATGAGATCATCAAGCCACTTGAGGATTTGATTATCTATGCTGGAATACAACTCATGAAGTGCATTGAAGGTTTCATGGCTGCTGATCCAAGTCAAGAAGCTAAGAAAGCTCTTGCAAGTTTGGATGGAACAATAACTTCTATCAAAGAAGGTGAATATGATCTTTCACCAGAGAAGATTGCAGCATTCAAGAAGAATCTTGCAAAGATTGAGCAATATCATGAGATGCTTCCAGCTGAAGGAATCTTGTTCAAGTACAAGAACAAAGTATACAAGATGACTGGTCCTGGAACAGCGGCAAATGAAATCCTTGGAATAATAAAATACAAGTGAGATTTCATGACATCATTTCTTGACTTTGCCGGAATAATGCTTTGTGAAGCAAACTCTGCTGGACAGAAGTTTGAAGCAAAGATTGCAAAGAACATCAAGAAATGGATATAGCAAAACAATCTAAATAGCAAGTTTGAAGCGTGTCATTATCAAGCAAAGTCTTCATTGAAAGAAGACGATGGAAGAGATGAAGACTATTCAGATGTTGAAATCAAAGTGCTTGATGGTGACTAGAAGTTTTTTGTTGAGTGCAAAGAGAAGAAAGCTAATTTCATAACAACACAATTTGACATCAATGAAGATGGAACAGTGACTCCAGTTGCTGGAAAAACTAGAGATGAAGTTAAAGATGAAGCAACACTTAAATTGGCATAGTTGATTTAGGAAGATGATGGATTCTAGAATTTTATTGAGTTCTTGCAGACTAGCAATGATTTGGTTGGTGGAATAAAGCCAGCTGAACTATATTATAGCAAGCAAGATGTCTCAGATAAAGTGTTGAATGGTTTGATGAGCAAGTACAACTAGTTTTTGAAAACCGGAGAAGCTGAAGCTGATTGCAAGCCATTTGACTCAAAGCTTGTTAGAGAAAAGACAAGAAACATGCTTGCTTGTGGATTGTGTTGGAGACTTAGTGATGCAAAAAGAACTTGGGACATTTGCTCAATAAAAGACATTCCATTCTTTGCAGATCTTATTCTGTCACATTATGCTAGCAAGAAGATTCCAGCAAAATACATTTAGATTGATGATGATTTGTTCATCTTGGACAAGAATGACAATCCTCTCGGAATTGATTGCACAGAATTGCCATAGGATTTGATTGGAAGATTTGATTTGAAGTTCACTCCACGGTTTGGAACTGGATCTATGTATGTGACGCCACGTTCTAAGATGCTAAGCCAATTGAAGTCAAATGCATCATTTAAAACTAGTGAAAGATGGCCTAAGATTGCGTAAATATATTAAGGAGCAAATTTATCATGCTTGACATATTTGAATGTTTTCCTATTTAGATTGATGACTAGCTTCTTTCAAAAGCAAAAGTAGCTGCTTGGATGTTCAATTAGCAGCTAGAGACACCGGAAGGAAAGAAGAAGCCATTTGCTCCAAAGTCATTTCCTGAGAGAGCGGTTGACATAATTGTCTAGCTTGATACATCTAAAGATCTACTTGAGATATATCTCGATCCAAGCACAATGATGTGGAATTCAAAGATTGTCAAAGATGGAAGATTTGGAAAGCTCACTCCTGAACAACTTGATGATTTCTTCAAAACAGAATTCTACAAAAAGATGGTTGGTGCTTTAGCTAAGAAATGGCCATTGAGTGATCCAAAGTATGAGAAGCTTTTCTAGGCAGCAAAGAGAATGGATGTCAGTACTGACATGTCTGAAGAAGAGTTGAAAGAGATGGATGAACTCGAAAGCTCTATTGATGAAGTTGACTAGACAGAGAAGAAACCAGAGCTTGCAAACTAGGATACAACCGGTGATGGAAAACGTGATTATTCTGGAACTGGAAGAAAAATCTAGAATTTCAGCGATATGGGCGTGAAGGGTGGATCTGGAAAGTATTTTTGCTGGCCAAGAGAAGGAAAAGAGTTCAAGTGGAATACATGGAAAGATTGGCACAAGCTAAAGCCATTTTGCAAAATGTCATTCATCCACAATGGACGAACATATATGATTTCTCTTTCACTCTTTGATGAAGAGTTTGACAACAGAGGATTTAGAGGAGCAGATACTCAATGGACTCCACCTCTAGCATGGCTTACACATGAAGAGTGTTCACAAGTACTTCAACTTACTATTGTCAAGAAGTTCTTGAAGCAATGCTAGAAGCGAGTTAAAGAGTATATTGACATGAAGCCTGAAGAAGTCATGAAGAAAATTGACAAGCCAGAAAGAGTTGATGTCAAAGAGATAGAAAAGACACAGAGAGTCATAAAGCATTGCATTAAAGTTGCTTTTAGGGAAAAGCAAGCCGACAACTACAAGTATGAGAATAGATGATTTTTCTTAGATTCATTAGAGTAAATACTTTTACGTTGTGAAGTATAAATAAATTTTGCAGCATTATTAAACAAGACAAGGAAAGAACAGAGAGATGGAAGTCTTGACCGAAATGGATGAATATTTCAACGCCATGTCAAAGATAAACATGGATGAGCCAGTTATGCCTTATGTGAAGGGACGGCTTGTTGAAAGTGACACATATAACAAAGTTCAGAAGATTTTGAACACTCCAGAACTAGAGAAAGCTCATATGTATTGCTATGATCTTGATCTTGAGAATCTTGAAGAGTGTGACATCATGAAGATCAACAATCTTTACAAGCTTGGTGTTGATCGCGGATTCATTGATGATGATCTTCAATATCAAGATTGCAAGCCTGAAGATTGCTGTGCAAATGAAGAGCCAAAGGTTGTAGAAGAGCCAGCGAAATCAGTTAATCCAAGAGCTAAAGTTCCATGTTTTGTTGCAATGTATTCAGCAATGAAAGATGGCTAGATAAAGACTGGTGAAGCTTATAGTCATGCTATCTCTGTTCAAGCAGCTAAAGCTGATGTCATGGCTCAACTTTCAAAATTTGGATATTCTAATATTTCAATTCTAGCAATTGAAGCAACAGAAGAAGATGCATGTTCTTGCACTATAAGTGAAGGTGCTGGATTAGCAGCAGCTGGAGCTCTTGGCGGAGCTGTTGCTGGAAATGCTATTGGTGGTCCGGTTGGAGCTGCAATTGGAACTGCTGCTGGAGCTGCTCTTGGAAGCAAACTTGGTGAAGATGATTATCTAAAGGGCCGTGTGCATAATGGACATCTTCCAGAAACTGAAGATGTTGAAGAAGATGATATGCTTGATGGTCGTCCTCATAATAATCATATTCCAGAAGCAGAAGATGATTCATCCAGTGATGATGACTCTGCAGATGATACCGCTGCAAATGATTCAGCGGAAGATGATTCGACTGAAGATAGTTCTGAAGAAGATGATTCAACATCTGAAGATAATTCATCAGATGATGCTACAAGTGAAGATACCTCCTCGGATAATGCTTCAGCTGATGAAGCTGGCTCTGAGGAAGATGATGCATCCAGTGATGATGACTCTGCAGATGATACCGCTGCAAATGATTCAGCGGAAGATGATTCGACTGAAGATAGTTCTGAAGAAGATGATTCTGATAATTCAAATGTTGAAGATCAATCTGAAGATTCTGAAGATTCTGAAGATTCTGATAGTGAAGAAGAACTTGATGACAACAAGAAAGCTGATTTGAAGGACAATTACAAGAAGACTTTCAAGAATACAATGCTCAAATGCAAGTTTGAAGATAAGGCATTTGATGATTTGACATTGAAAGAAAAGGTCAAGTTCTTCACCGAGCTTTCAAAGACATGGACTGAAGAATATGAACCTTCAGCATTCATGTCTGATAAAGAGATTGATCAACTTAACAAGATTGTTGTCAAGAAGTGATATGACTACATTCTTGCAACTTATTGCAAGATGAATATAAGAGAAAGTTCTCAAGTATATGGATGAGAATGTTGTAGAACAAGTCTAGAGAGATAGATGTTGCTTGAAATGCAAATATTTTGAAGCAAGAACTGGTTTTTGTAGATTCAATCCTCCAACACCGGTTGTGACTTAGACTAAAACCGGATCTTACATTACATCTGTTTATTCTAAAGTCAACTATCCTCAATTAGATTGGTGTTAGAAATTTGAGAAAGTTTAAGCCAATGAACAATTAAAGCTCATGAAATTAATCATGAGCTTTTAATGTATAAGATTGATGTTAGCCAATGAAGAAGCTTGGTTGAATATTGTTTGGGTTTAATGATTGTGGCTTTGCAATTTGCTAAGTATTGACATCATTATGAAGTGGATTCTAGAACATTCCAACATGTGACCATGAAGATCCATCATCCACATCACCAAAATAACAGTCATTGTTCTCTTTTTGCATCTACTTGAACATGTAGTCATTCTCATCTTCAGCTTTTTCTTGCTCAATGGCAACTCCAAGTTTCTTTACTAATTCATCTTTAAATTCAATAAACTCTTTATATAGAGGATCCTATGTAACTTGCTTGACCTGCGCTTGATTGTAGTCTTCATTTGGAAGCAAAATCTTTGCATATATTTGTTCCATCTCTGTTGTAAATGTCTAGCATACGGTGAAGTACTTCTCAACAAGATCATTCTGCAAAGCAAAGCACATCCAAATGAATGCCATAACATGGTCATCATGAGAATTTGGTCCAGGAAGTGCCTAGTAGACTAAGTGCATTCCTTTTGTGTCTTTTTTCACAAATATAGCAAATTCATCAAGCAAGTCCTTGTCATATATTGTAAAACTAAATCCTGGAGTAGTTAGCATATCTCTGGCCCATAAGCAAGCTTTTCCTTTCACTTGAACATGGCTATATATTCCAGATTCACCTTTCTTGTTTTCGGCAGCAATGTTCTTGTACCCATATGTGATTCTTAAACTGTCAAGCATTCCACTTGATACACCATTTCGTTCGGCAAAGAACCATGGATCACAATATAAAGCAAGAATCTTTCTAGCAATGAAAGCAAACTAGACAACAGAAACCGTGTTTGATGAGAATTTTGCACACATCTTTATGTCAGCCAGATCTGTAACATCCCAAACATACAACACACTACTGTCACCACCAACGCCTTCAGCAATGTCACCGGAAGCAAGATAAGTTCGTTTTGGATCAAATTCATGCCACATATCAAATTCATATAGTTCATCTTCATTCTATGAGATGATTCTTTGCTTCTTTGGCTTTAGGCCTTTAGTCTTGAACTCTGACAATCTTATTCTGAATCTTTCAAGAACTTCATCTGGAATTAGCTTGCGTATTGATGAGTTAGAGATGAACTCATTGTTGAATTCTTGTGCAAATCTTTTAGCACCAATTGCAGCAATCTGCTTCTCTTTCCAAGATTCATCATGCCCAGGAACTTGCCACCAATACATTGCAAATGGCTTCCAACCTTCTAGATTCTTTCCAACTTCTTTAGAGTTTGCCTGGCACCAAATGTCATAATAGAGATTGTCAGTTCCATTTGGAGTAGAGACAATAATGAACTTGCCATTCTTTGATGATGAAATAACTGGATACATTGAAGTAAACAACTTGTCAGCCACATTCTTATTTAGAAATCCAAATTCATCAAGAATAACTACATTGCATGAGAAACCTCGAGCAGCATCAGAAGATGAAGCAAATGCACGTATTGATGACATGTTTGCAAATGAAAGTTCACCTTTGTTTACAACTGTAGCTGCGGCTTTCAGCCATTTTGGAAGATATTCATAGCCAGTTATGATTCTTCCAAGAAGCTCAAGTGCTGTTGCAGCTTTGTTAGCAAGCAACATGATTTTCTTCTCTGGAAAAAATGTTGCAAGCCAAAGTGAATAGATGCAGTATATTGTTGATTTTCCTTGTTGTCTTCCAGAGCAGCATACAACTTTATTGTTGTCTACTAGAAATCTCAAGAATTCTTTTTGAACATCATAGAGCTTGATTATATGAAGACCTTTGTCAAGATTGATTACACGGTAATAGTTCTCTGCAAAATACACAATATCTCGTTTGCATTTTGCAATTTCTCTTATTCGTCTTTCAAATTCTTCTTTTGTAACCTATTCTATTTCTCCAGGTTTCTTTATTGAAGCTAGTTCTTCCTATTGTAAATTTGTCATTATTTTCCTTAATTTCTTTTATCTATTTATCTTAGACTTCATTTGTTTTTAGACTTTATCTTTAAATAAATACAAAATAGGTAAATAGTAATTGTAAAATTTAATGAGAAGTCAATTTATGCAATAAGTTGAATGTAAAGAAAGAGAAGTAGACAAATGGCAAAAGAAAGTACAAACAAACCTTCAGATATTGAGAAGATGGTCTCCGCTATTGCTAATGGGGACAATGTCAAAGCATCAAAGCTTCTTGAAAAGACAATAAAGACAAAAACAAGAGAGAAAATCTCTGCAGCACTTAAGAACTGATTATGGATTGGATAAAAGCAGAACATGATAGAAATCATTGCTCTGGTTTTTATCGTGGAAAAGTAGTCTAGAGAAGCAGCAATAAGCATGGACTACTGAAAATTTGGATTCCTGGTGTCTATCCAGATGAATGGGAAGACCAGCCATCAATGCTTCCAGATGCTGAACCAGCTTCTCCATTGTTTGCTGGATGCAACAATGGAAATGGAATGTTCAGCTATCCAAACATTGGATCAACTGTTTGGTGCTTTTTCTAGAATGAGGACTAGAACTTTCCAGTTTATTTTGCAGCAACATATGGCGGAACAGAAGCAGCGGGCTAGTTTGCAACATGTGAAGCTATTCCAACAAGTGAAGATGGTGCTTATATCCACAAGATTTGTTGCGGAAAGACAACAATCTTGTTGACTGAAACCGGAAATTTGAAACTTGAGACTAGGACTGTAGATTCATCTGATAATCCGAAGTCTGTAGTCATTCAATTAGATTAGAGTGGAAATTTGAAGATTCATGGCAGTACATCAATTGACATTGATGCAAAAGACATAAGAATTGTTGCTACTAGCCGGCTTGAAGTCAAGTCACCAGTTATAGAGACAACAACAAACTACGCTGGAGAAGGTGCTAATGACAATTGTTTTGTCATGAAGACGGATTCATTTATGCTTGACACTGGTGATGGAACAGCAATGGTTGTTGATCGTCATAATGGACCACATCTATTGTGATGAACAAAGTATTTGTAAGATGAAGATGTGAAAGGTTAGTTGCAATGGCAGCAAGTGATGGAATAGGTTGGGGAGCTAAGAAGGCTAAGAACAAAAGCAATTCAATTGATGCTCAATTTACTAGGAAATACAAAGTCAAGCTAAACTAGATCAAGCTAGCAGAAAAACGCTTGAATTCTATGATGAAAAATGGTGGTGGACAAATTCTTAGTCTTGAGAAATATGACAAGCAAGTCAAATAGAAGCTAGAAGAACTTGCTTCAAAATGCACATCTCAAAAATATGAGCAGAATCTTGATGCAAAGCTGGAATTCATCAATTTCAAGATAGGATTGTTGACATCGGATTCGGCTAAAACAGATCTTGAAGCTAGTCAAAAAGAAGCTTCTGAGAAGCAAAAAGAACAACTTGAGAAAGTTCAAAAGTTCATTGAGAAACTAGTAGAAGCTTATAACAATGCTGGAGCTAATGTTGAAGGTGACAATACAAAGATAAAAGAGCAAGCATTTGAAGATAAAAAGAAATAGCTTGAAAAAGAGATAGAGACATCAAGTAGTTATGTCATATATGAGACTGATACCGAAGAAGCTATAATTGCTGAAGAAACTGGTGGTACTGCTCCAATAGATGATTAGAAAACTAAGAAGAATAGAGAAGAAGCAAAGAAAAATCTAGAGACTGCTTACAAACAAGCTAAAGAAGGAATTAAAGCAGCAGAGAATTTGGCAGAGCAAAATGCAAAGAAAACATTAGCAACATGCAAAAAGTCAATAAAGCTGCCCGATGAAGAAAAAGCTAGAGAAGCAAGCAAAGAAATTGAAAAAGCTTTGCAAAAAGCTGCAGCTGAGCTTGCTAAACTCCCGGATGATATGGTAAAGCAATTTAAGCAAATTGAAAGCTTTTTGCAATCATTGATAACTGGATTTGGTGATATGAATTTTATGCTTGAAGACAAAGTAGTAGATCTCGAAGCTCAACTTGATTCGATGATTGCTTCCCTTCAAAGCCTTCTTGATCCGGTGTTTAATACCGCAACATCACTTTCACTTCCAGTTCCAAAGATTGTAGAACCGGTGAAGAATCTATTAGCTATGATTCCTCAAATGGGTAAAGATCCACCAGGACTGACTCCAGAGCAAAAAGCCTTGATTGAGAAATTTAAGAAGCAAAAAATCTAGATACCTCAAGATTGGCAAGAGTCTTTGAGTAAGATGAAAGACAGTCTATTCACAGTGATGACAACATTTCCTCTCTGCTTAATTCAATTGATTTTCAACATGATTGATGCATTGATTGGATAGGTACTTGCTCTTGGTGGGGCAATGCCATATCCTTTGAATTTGATTCCTCTTGCAATTCAGCTTATGCCAAAGCTTTTGATGCTCTAGCAAAAACTACCATAGGTGATGTACCAAATAATTGAAAAGAAGATCAAAGATATGGTTGCACAAGCTATGGCACTTGGGGCTAGTGTTGGAAGTTCAGTAAATGGAATTGTTGCACCAACACCATAGTGTCCAGAAGCAGTTAAAGCTGAGCTTCAGAAAAAGATGGAGGCTTAGAAAAAAGCCGCTGAAGAATAGCGACAATTGAAAATTGCTCAATTAAAACAGGAAAAAGAAGAAGCTTTGAAGAAGCAACTTGAAGAGAAAGCTGCTGCAGATGAAGCTTATAGAAAGTCTCCTGAATACTAGAAAGCTTAGGAGGCAATCAAAAAGCAAGCTGAGATGCTGGCAGAGATAGAGAAATCTAAGCCAAAGTCAGTTGAAGAGAAAGAAGATCAAGAAAATCAAAAGCTTTGCAACTAGATTATCAAAGAAGCTTAGACAATCAAGACAAACAACTCTAGTGATCAACCAAAAGATCTAGCAAATACTCCAGACTCAGAACTTAGTGAAGATGAGAAAAAACAGAAAATTGCTGAGGCATTCAAAAAAGGTTTCAAAAAAGGTGCTGATGCTGCTTCATAATAAATATTAGTTGAAATACAATGGCAAATCGAATCATATAGTTGACTGATGTCAATCCACTTCCAACAAGCAATGAAAAGCTTGAGAAGTGGGTAGATCTTGATATGGATGCAACTAGAAATTGGAATCATAACACCAGCTAGAAAATGCCATTTTTAAGTGACTATGTCATGTGGCTAGCAGCTGAAATGAATTAGCCAGCCCCATCAGAGAGTCAATTGAGTGTATTTGCTATTGAAGGCTAGAGTCTAGACAATATTCCATCCGATACTATTATCTCAGCTATTGCTGTTGTCATTAGTGCTGGATATGATGTTGCATATGCAAACTATGAAAGATGGCTTAAACCTTACAAGTGGAGAATCTCAAAACTTGTTAATGTCAAAGCTGTCTAGAATTCATTGAAAAACATTTTCACTTGGACACCAGGTGAACGAATATTGAATCCGGAATTTGGAAATCGACTCAAGCAATATCTTTATCAAGGAATAATTCCGGAGACATCTGAGCAAATAATTGCTGAGATTCGTCATTGTGTCACTGAATGGGAACCAAGAGTCAATCTGGTAGATGTTGTTGATGTAAGCACAACTGATGATCATGAAGACAATACAATTCATCTTGAGATAAGATATACCATTCCGGAATTGTCAGATGAATAGTATAGCTATTCATTCTACTACAACAGAGGTGAATGAATCTGTGTAGAATATTGATGATGGAAATCATCAAGAATAACATGGATTTTGTAGCAATGTTTGAATCATTGCTTTGTGACTATACTAATTTTTAGTATGCGGTTTGTGTTGATTCATGTACAAATGCAATTATGATTTCTCTTGAAGCTAAGAGGCTTCTTGGCTAGTTGAGAAAAGATGAATGCATTCTTAAAGTTCCTAGCCATACTTATTTGAGTGTTCCGATGTCTTTAGCTAGAAATAGCTGGAAGTTTGGTTTCATTGATTATCCATGGAGAGAATGGTATGCTATTGGACATGATGTGGTTGATGCTGCAGTGGCATTCAAACAAAATCTTGGTAGCATATGGAAATTGGATAGGAATTGTGCAGTATGTGTAAGTTTCTAGCAGAAGAAGAGATTGAATCTAGATCAAGGTGGGGTCATTTTCACAAATAGCAAAGACATTGCAAGAATTTGCAGAAGACTTAGACATGATGGACGAAATCCAAAAGAGACTTAGTTTGATGAAGTTCAGAAGAATCCAAATGACATCATTCTTGGTTGGCATGCTTATATGTCTCCAGAGAAAGCCGCTAAAGGAATTCTTATTTTGAATCAACCCCAACTACTTCCATCTTATGTTGAGCATAGTTGGCAAGACTATCCAGATATTTCCGGCTTAAAATGTTTTGAAGGAGTAGCATTATGATCAAAGCAAGTGACATAGCATTCATAACACCATTAGAAAGCAACAAGAGAGCAGCTGACAGTCTTGGCAATGAACATCTTCGATTTTTTGAAGATGAAGCGATAAGATGCATTTAGAGTTGGAGAAAGAATGGTGGGTGGCTCAAAGATATCAAGATTTATGCATTAAATGCTACTGGAGCTAAAATTTAGCAAAAGACATTTGATGCTCTAGATAAACTTGGAGTCGATTGCATCAACGATTATCATCCAAGTACATCGTATTTTGAATCTTCATTTTTGAATGAGCCATTTTGTGGATATTATTTTGAGAATCTAAAACCATGCTCTTAGAAAATTTTGATCAAGACTGATTTAGATATGCAACTTCTAAATCCAATTCCTAGGGAACTTGTTGAAATTGCTCTTGATAAAGTTGTGATTGGCTAGTATGATGAAAAATCAAGTAAAGACTAGCGAGGAGTCTAGTTCTCTAGCTCAAAGCATCAATTGCCATTTGACACCAACTTCATCATAGTAAACAGAAAACTAGGATTCTATAGAAGATATTTTGAAGCTTGCCAAAGCAAAGAGCTTGTTGAGCTTCCACAATGGAAAAATCTCTAGAAGCAATGTGGAAGCTACTACATTGAAGAGTTTGCAATTGATTGGTTAGCTTCAACCGGATTTGGAAATTGGCTTTATCCGGTAACTCACTACTAGTATGGAGAAGGATATGCGTCTGTTGATACTTTTAGTGATGAAGAATTCTTAAAAATATTGTTTTTGCATGAACATATCTATAAAGATAATAAATTTCCTTTAGGATATGATGCTATCAATGAGCATTTGAAATATCTAAAGAGAAAGGCATGCCACAATGCAAAGTAAAGAAGAAAAAGAGCTTATAGCATAGTTTGTAAAACAAGATGAAGTGCCATTGAATGTTCTGCTTTTCATTGCCGATTAGTGCAATTTTGCGTGTCCATATTGTTACAACAGAAGACCTAGAACAAACAAACTAGTTGATTTAGATCTACTTTATAAGTTTATTGAAGATATGGGTCAAAAGACCAAGAGAAAAATGAATATTTCTTTGATTGGTGGAGAGCCAACGCTGCATCCTGGAATGCTCAATTTTTGCAAATCAATTTTGAATAACATTCAAGATGCCTGTGTTGAAGTTCTTACAAATTTCAGCTAGTCTATAGAAACTTATCTTGAATATTTAGATCTTGGAATGAAGATTGCAGCTACTTGGCATGGCAAAAATGATGATAAAGCAAATTTAGACTATTGCAAGAAGATGCTTCGGGTTCCATTGAAGTTCTTTGAGAATGACTAGGTTGAAGTCAGGATCATGTTTGAGAATGACAACTGGGACAATGCCGAAGAAGTGTTTAGGCAGATGTGTCCTCTATTCAAGAAGTGGATTGAGATAAGCTTAGTCTCTGACTTAGATGGAAAGCCATATCCTTACACGAAGGCTCAGCTAGATAGATACAAAGAGCTTCTCATGAAGCTGAAGTACACTAGAGACTTCTTCACTCTCAGATACAGAGATGGAACTGAGAAGCAAGTCTCATTCAACGACATGTACTTGAACCCTCTCGTCAACTTCCATCTTTGGCACTGCAATGCCGGCTTAGACTACATCTATGTGCATTGCAATGGCAATGTCTACAACTGCTAGAGCTATTATGAGCATGACAGAAAGCCAATCTGCAATATCATCTAGACACAAGGTGAGTACAAGAAAGAACTGTTCAAGCCAACTATCTGCTCAGTTGACTATTGCTCATGTGACTTTGATGTCTACAAAGAGAAGATTTTGAGGATCAAATGATGTGTGTCTAGATTCCAAAGAAGCTTTTCATGATTTGGCTTGGCGACAAAGTGCCCAGCTATGCTAGCTTCTCCGCAAAAGCTTTCTAGCAAGTCAATCCAGATTTTGAGATTGCATTCATCCACAGAACAGTCTAGCAGCTAGAAGACATTTGGACCGGAAAACTAGAAGACAAGCCGTTGAAGAGAGCTCTAGAGCGGGTTTTGCTAGATGAAGATCCTTATGTGAAGTGGCAGAAAGAGTTCTATGGCTACAAGCCATGCTTCTTGCAACTCTTAGCTGACATTGCACGAATAGAGATTTTGAACTATCATGGTGGGATCTATGTTGATTGTGATGCATTTCCAATAGCTAGTTTTGATGATGATCTCTTGCACAATTCTTTCTTCTGTGTCAAGCGAAAAAACAGTACAGGGATGAACTGCTTTCTAGACAATTTCTTTCTTGGAAAGTGTGATGATGGTCTGGTAATTAAAAATCCATACTCCGTGGAAGGAAGTTTTTTGGTTGACCACACACAACGGTGCGAGATAATGCCTAAGTACTATCTTCTCAAGAGAAAGTTCTTCAAGCAGCAACTCGAAGTTGGAGAGCATGTTCTTCCGGCTAGTTGCTATGTTGACCATTATTGCAGCCGAACATGGAAGGAGTCACCAACATATGATCAAGAAAGGTGGTTTGACAAGTTATGGAAAAGATAAGTGGATATGATGTTGTGCTCACATTTTCTCCAATCGAAGAGATAACTGGTCATGTGTTTGAAGTGTTTGACTACTATCTCTTCTTGAGAGACTATTTCAAAGTTGGAATGCTTTTTCTTGGCAGTATTTCTCCAGACAAGCTAAAGATTGCATTCAACTCAAAGTATGTTGAGCAATTTGATGATGTCAAGAGTGATCTAATCTATTTTTCGGTCGAAGAAATCAAAGCTGGCAAGAACATCTTCTACTTTGATAAAGACACATTTGTTCTTCTTTGTGATGGAAACATCCAAGCTCTAGAGTGCTGGAAGATTCATCTCTTAACTAAGAAGCTATATGGATTCTTATGCTTCACTGATGAGTAGTTGACTAGCAAGCCAAAAGCTTCTTCTCTAGCTGCATAGATAACCTATCTTCAAGACTGTCGGATATACAAGAAGACAAATCCGGGATTCAAGACAATTCACTATGTGAAGAAATTGCCATTCAAGCACTACTAGAAGTTCAATGGACCTCAATAGAACATTGGAATGATCTACATGACATTCACATGCAGAAAGATCTCACCATATACTGTTCTTGACTATCATTGGAAGTCTGGATGCAAGAAGTCTCTTCTTGTTGTTCCAGAGAAGCTGGACTAGTATGATGGTCTTGAAGGTATTGAGCAAATTGTTGCACCAGTTCAAGACTTCTTCTAGAAGTTTGATACATATATCTACACACCAGTTGCTAGACATTTTGACTGCAGTCCTCGTCTAGTAACTGAATGCTACATGCAACACAAGAAAGTTATGATTGATCTTGACTATGTTGATCCTGGCTTACAGACAAGGGTAAAAGACTGCCAGGAAAATCTTGAAGCGCTTGACCTCAAAGACAGAGATGAAATAATTGAGATCATCAATCAAGCTAGGAGCAAATAAAGCATGATACATTGCAATACAACATTTGGAAAGCTCAAAGAAGTAATTGTTGGAAGAGAGCTTGAGATACCAAGACGATTGATTGACATGACATTCAAGCACTTCTTCAAAGAGAATCTGTGTGAAGAAGGTCTGTACAACAGTCGCCATGAACTCTATACAATATCTGAAGAGATCTTGCTCAAGAGAATCCAGCAACTTGATGACTTAGCTAAGCTTCTTGAAAGTCTTGGCATCAAAGTCTATCGCCCAGACAAGATGACTTAGGTCTAGAAGATAAAGACTCTAACATTTGAGACTGAAGCTAGCTCCGCAAATAATGTCAGAGATCTGACATTAGTGTACAATGACACAATAGTTGAGACTCCAGTGTGCTTGAGAAGCAGAATCTTTGAAAATCTTACTATGTACAAGATCTTTGAGAGAGCTTTTGACCATGGGCAAGGCGGAAAGTGGATAAAAGCTCCAAATACTCATCTTGTTGAGAGGACATATGACTTGAGAGATTGGAGAGAAGAAAGAGATTTCACAAACATCAACAAGAGCTTTGAGATGGCAATTGATGCACCTAACTTCTTGACAATTGGAAGAGATGTCATTGTGAATGTTGCAACTGACATCTAGTTTCTTGGCTACGAGTGGGTGAAGTCATTGTTTCCGAATTCATAGTTCCATGTAGTCAAGTGTGCTGACAGCCACATCGATGGAGAGCTGGTGTGCTTGAAGCCTGGAGTGTTTCTCTTGAATCCAAAGTTTGCTTGTGTCAAAGATATGCTTCCTAAGAAGTTCTAGAAGTGGCGGTTCATCATTCCAGAAGATCTAACCCAACAGCTGGATGTCAGAGGAATGACTAACATTGATATCCAGCTTGCAAGTAGTCGTGGAATGGACATCAATGTCTTGAGTCTTGATGAGAAGAGAGTGCTAGTGAACAGACGAGCAATTGGAGTCATCAAAGCACTTGAGCAAAATGGATTTGAACCAATTCTAGTTGATTTAGACAATGGAGAGATCTTTGCTGGTGGAATACATTGTTCAACATTAGATCTTGTAAGAGAGGATGAATACACTTGGTATGCATGACAAGCCACTAGATGTTGTTCTTTTTGTTGCGGATGTCTGCTAGCTGAGGTGCAAGTACTGCTACAACAAATTTCCAAGAACCAATCAACTAGCAGATCTTGTCCAGCTCTTCAATTTCATTGAGAAGCTTTTAGCTGAAACAAAACGATCAATCAAAGACCTTGTGCTAGTTGGTGGAGAGCCAACATTGCATCCACAACTTCCTGATTTGATTTGCAAGCTTCTTGACTTAGATATTGAGAATGTCATTCTTTGGACAAACTTTGAGCAAGATCTCTAGAGCTACTACATTCCTCTTCTTGAGAGAGGATGCAAGCTAGCAATGTCATGGCATGGAAAAGAAGATGACAAGCGAAATCTGGCATTTGTGAAGAAAGCACTTCAACTTCCAGACAAGTATATTAAAAGTGGATAGATAGTTGAGCTTGACTTGATGGCTGAACAAGACAACTTTGAGAGCTTTTCTCTAGCATTCAAGATGCTTTATCCAAAGTACAAGCAGTCTACTTGCATTTGGCCAGTATACACTACAGAGCTTGTGATCGGAGACTACACAACTTAGCAGCTTAAAGCTTGGCAATGCATGTCAACGAAGCTTGGAAAATAGGTGTTCTAGGTTGAGTGTGAAGAAGATGGAAGACTCAAGATGCCAACACCTAGCTACAACTATCATGGTTGGAAGTGCAATGCCGGCTTAGACTACATCTATGTGCATTGCAATGGTAATGTCTACAACTGCTAGAGCTACTATCAATTCAACCAACTACCACTGTTCAACTTGAGAGATTTAGCTTATGTGAATCTAGACAAAATGTTGAAGCCATGCAAGTGCAATGTCTAGAGCTGCAGATTTGCTGACTATTAGGTTCACAGAGAGAAAGAAGAAGTGCAATGCCAATCTTGAACACAAAGAGTGGATAGAAGGAGTTTGCATTCATGGTTTCATGTAAGTGCAACTGGCATTGCTAGTATTGTGCTGTCAACAACTCGCATGATCACCGAGACTCTCTTCTAGATGAAGTAGTTCTGGCTAATGCCAGAAAAGTTGAGCCTAGAAGTGTTGTGACTTTGTTTGGAGGGGAACCAGGTTTAGCTGAGAGAGATTTGCTAGAGAACTGTCTTGCAATCTTAGAAGCTAAGCACTGCAAAATCTACCTAGAGACGAATGGTCTGTTTATTCAAAGATATCCAGACCTGCTGGAGCACTTTTATGAGATTCTGTATCATTGCTCTGAAGATTTAGCTGAAGATGACTAGATTTTGAAGCTAGACCATAAGCGAACTAGATATATGATCATTGTGCATGACAAAAACATCAACAAACTATAGTCATTTCTTGAGAAGCACAAAGACACTAGATTTGACATCATTGAAGCTACATACCCATATCCAGAAGAGATGAATGGACCAAGACTCTCTATGGAAAACAAGAAAATGCTCATAGAGAGATTTGCATAGAGAATGACATGTGAGTCTCTCTATCGACTCTTGAATGGCAAAGACTTTGAGAGGATTGAGTTTCTAGATGGCTAAGACTTCATTAGACTTTGACAAAGTTGAAGTTGTTGAGCTTGACTTGACAACTATGTGCAATGCTGCTTGTCCACTTTGCTTTAGGAACTACAAAGACTTTCCAGAGAAGTTCAAAGCTCCATTTGCACGAAATGCTGTTGATATCTTGAATCAGTTGTTTAATTTCAAGAATCTCAAGAGAGTTGAGTTGATAGGACAGCTTTCTGAACCAACCACACATCCTAGCTTCATGACTATTGTTAGAGAGCTCAAACGGCTTAGAAAGCAAATAAAGATTTGCACAAATGGGGATCTCTATGATGAAGACTTCTGGACTTTTCTTGGATAGACTTTAGATGATAGTGATGAGATTTGGTTCACCATTTGTGGCTCAACTGAAGAAATTCATTCTAAATATAGAGTTGGAACTAGCTTGAAGAGGATTTTGACTAATGCAATGGCTTTGAGAAGAGTAAGAAAGATTGATGGTGCAAGGGCATTGAAGTTCTAGTACAACCAAAAAGACCTAGCTTCAGATAGATTTGCTAGCATTATTTCTGAGTTCTCAAGAGTTGAGTGGATATCGAGTTGCATTCCAAATCCAAGCATTTAGTTCAAGCAAGAGTTCTAGCTTCAAGACTTCTATCCTCCACAGGAGATTCTCAATCAATACAAGCAGCTAGATGCTTTTTCAAGAATTATGATATCTGAGATTGACTGCTAGAGCATTGATGAACACCAAGTCTAGATAGATCCATTTGGAGACATCTATCCATGCTATCTCTTCTTTGAGAGCAATCTTAGCTAGAAATGGTCTTGTGATTATTCTAGCATTCTTAACCACTAGCATGAGTGTTGCAGATTTTGCTAGAGAAAAGTCTCAGAGTTGAAGAACAAGCTCAAGCTAAACTCAATCATCTGACAGTTTGAATGTCTTCTTGAGAGATTTGCTTCTTCTCAAGTCATTCATGAAGTCAACTATTGTTTCATGTGGATCTTCAAGATAGAAATCTGAGAGATGGAAGCGGATATTTGCTTTTGACATTCTAGTAGCTCTTTGAGCATATCTTTCAAGCTTTCTCTAGAGTCCAACATCATGAAGATGCATGCAAAGAATCTCATCTGTTGACACCATTCTTGATCCTCTGTCTAGAAGCTTTGGAGTTGACTCATAGCAACCAACATTATAGTTCATCTCCTAGACAAGCTTTGGGTTGAATATGAGTGCTTTTTGCTTCAGACCACATCCTGGTCCATCATCCACTGGCCAAAAGTCATCGTAGAAGTTATCAATTTGCTAGTGGACAAGTTTGTTCTTTGTTGGCTCTGGCATTGATCTAGAGATCAAGTTGCACATATAAGGAGTGATGACTGCTGCATCTTGGGTCTTGAAGTTAGCTAGGACTTCTTCTATGTTCTCCGCCCAAATACACTCATCCATGTCAGAGACCACTACCCAATCAGCAAAGTCCCTTGCTTCTTTCCAGCAGTTGTTCTTCAACTCTTGAAGCTTGAAATCATCAAGCTAGTTGCTGGTGTCATACTCTCTAACCTCAACAAATGGGAACTGGTTCAAGAAAACCTAAGATCCATCTGTTGACTAGTTGTCATAGACGACCACAAAAGATGCAAACTTCTGCCAATATTTGACAACAAATGGCAATATTGGCATCTCATTGTAGCAGAATGTATACTAGATTGTGGTCATAAGAATATACTTGGATGATAATATCCGCCCTCTAGGATGATCCTGGACATAATCTGCGGCATTCTATCAGCCACAACCATAACCACCACCTCCACCACAAGCAAAGGCAATGGCTTTCAAAACCATTCTGGCAATCTTGACTTTCAATTTTTTCAGGATCATATCTAGATCTCCTCTTCTAATGGATATTCTACCTCAGAGAACCAGGCAGTAGCTGTCCCATCTCCATGAAGAACTGGAGTAGCCATCTTCGGAGCAATCCTAAGCTTAGCTTGAATCCACTGCTTGATAACATCTCTCCAGCTCAAGTTGTCTCCCGCTCCACATCTGAAGCATCTTCTTCTGCATTTGACCATGACTTCAGGATAGTCCTCAGCAAAAGTGCTAGTCAAATCTATCTTGCAACCATCACTAAAAGCCGTTCCAAACTGGAAGTCTTCATGAGATCTGCTGTAGAGTTCATCTATTGAGATATAGTCAGAGGCAAGCTCAAATGGCTTGTTATCTCCTACCTCATTGAAGTAGAAGTTCTTAACTCCAAGCATTGTGTAGTGCTTCAATCTCTGCTTGATCTCATACAATGACTTGAATCGGCTAGCAACTATGACACAGCTCACAAATACTTTTTCTGGAAACTTGCTAGCTAGTTCTTTGATGAAGTCTTGCTTGTTGTACCCAAGCTTCACCCCATAGACATCTTCATCCTCTTCATTTGAGTTCCCATGTGTTGAGATGTCAATAAGCTTGCATCTTTGTAAGATTTCATCTAGAAGATCTTTGTGCTCAAATGCCATCTTTGGCAAAGAAGTCATCAGGCTTTCAACCACAACATCACTTGGAAGACTAATCACAAACTCATGAAGCCGCTGCATATCAAGACATGGCTCCCCTCCAGAGATCATGATATGCTTTCTTCCACTTTTCTCAACTTTCTTAGCAAGATCAGCTCCAGATATCAGGTTGTCAAGTTTTGTGCAACTAGCATCAAAACAGAACTTGCACTTATTTGGACAAGCACTCAAGAACCTGACAAACAGAGTCTCAAAGTCCGAGTCATCACAGTAGTTTGTCTTGAATCTGAAGAGCTTCCAAAGAAACTCACCAATCTTTGTCAGTTTTGGCATAGTTAGTTCTCAACAGCTTGTCAACATAGTTGTGGTGAGCATCATTCTCAAGTTTCACTAGGGCTTCATCATAGACTTCAAATGCTCCAGATCTAGCAAACACCATCCCTGTAGATTGGAACAAGTCAAATGGGCCAAACTTGCATCCTTCTTCTCTAGCTAGTGCCTCTATGCAGACAGCAATGTCTTTGTCATATCCACTCTTTTCTAGTTTCTCTAAAGCATTCTTCTTCCACACTTCATAGTTCAGTAGTGGATATGGAACATCTGAAAGCACTTTTGAGACAATCTCAGAGAACTTGATTTGCATTCCAGCATGAACATGCAATATCTTAGAATTAGACTTGAATGCTCTTGTCGTCACTGCAGCAGCAATGTCAACTGGAGTGAAGTCAACTTTTAGCTCTGTCTTCACATATGGAGCGACATGAATCTTCCTAAGACCTCTCAAGAACATGTTCAAAGTGCTCTGCTTGAACTTCATCACTCTATCAGTTGGCTCAGTCAAAAGACCATAGCGCATGATCCGAACATTGTCATGCATAGTGTCAAGAACAAGCTTCTCTGCAATCCACTTTGATTGAGCATATCCTCCAACAATGACTCCATCTTCTTCTAGAGGAACTTCATAGCAAGTGTATGTGCTTGGCAAGTCAGATCTAGACACAAACACACTCAAAGTTGATGCAAACACCAACTTTGCATTAGATCTCTTGCAGAATTGGATGACATTCTTGGTAGCTTCTATGTTTGAAGCAGCTAAATCTTCTGCAGCTTTCCAATCATTGACTTCTCCAGCAATGTGATATACCAGCTCCGTCTTTTGGCAGAGCATGTCGTATGTTGAAGAATTCAACAATCCGAATCTATCTTTTGATAGATCACCAGCATAGCAAATGACTCTATCTGGTTTAGCAAGAGTCATTCCAACTTTGCTTTTGAGTGCTTCAATGACTTTCTTCTTTGCATCAGTATCATCAGAAGCTTTGACAATACAGACAACCTTTTGCCATTTGTTGAGAAGCATGCTCAGAACTTGAGATCCAAGGAATCCAGCCGCACCGGTGACAACAACTAGATCTTTCTTGGAGTCATAGAGGTTGACATCAATGTCTCTTGCAATTGCATCAACCCTGCTTTGGAGCTCAGAAGCTGAGATTGCATCATTGCCATTCATCTTCTTCTCAAGAATTGCTGCTATTCCAGTTGCAGAGTCATCAACCTTGAAGTCAGAAGCAGTCAACTGGATGTTCCACTTGCTCTTGATCTTCAAAGAAAGCATTATCTGCTGGATTGAATCAGCTCCAAGATCATTCTTGAATGACAAATTGCTAGAAACTGGACCATGGATGATGTCAGCCATCATCTTCTTCACTTCACCTAAGATTGTTGTTGGTCCTTCAGTGATTTCTTCTTGGTCAAGATCAATAACTTCTTGAGCATCACTATCAAACATTCTTGCTACAGCGGCATAGTCAATTTTGCCAACTTGCAGCCTTGGCAGACTCTCAACAAACTTCACTCTGCTAGGAACCATCCATTCAGGAAGCTCATCTCTGAAGATTCGCATCACAATTGGCATCTGGTTCATCATTGATGGCTTCAGATTCTCAATCAGGCACTTTATCTTTCCAGCATGCTCAACCACCGCTGCAATCATTCCATGCTTGGCCGCTGTGGCTTCTATCTCTTCCGGAGCAACAAGCTTTCCATTGATCTTGAATTGCCGATCAAGTCTTCCAATGAAGAAATACTCACCCCAACCATCAACCTTGTCACCTGTCTTGTACCAACGTCTGCCTCTAGCATCGGTGAAGAACTTTTTGGAAGTAAGCTTTGGATCGCCAACATATCTAGATGCTAGCTGGATTCCACCAATCAGTAGCTCGCCATCTTCAGCTATCTTATAGTCTACTCCATCAAATGGCAGACCAATTGACACTTGTGGTGTCTCATAGTTTGTCTTGTCATAGACTTTTGCACTTGTACATATTGTTGCTTCAGTTGGACCATAGACATTGACAACCTTGCATTTTGGAGCATATCTCTCGACAACTTTTTTACTAAGCTGTTGACCTCCAACAATCAAGCATTCAACACTCTTTGGAAGTTCACTTGATGGAAGAATCTCTAAAAGAGATGGAGGAATGTCAATGTGAGTTGCTCTAGCAGCCTCTGCTTCTTTCCAAGTATGGATTGGCATTTCTACACTTGGATCAATGGCAATTGTGCTTCCACTTGCTAGGGCAACAAAGATGTCGGAGAAGGACCCATCAAACACCGGTGACAGCATCCACAAGAAGCAAGATTTTGGATTAGAGTCAAAGATCTTTGCTTGGTTTGCTACTAAGTTTGGAATTCCTTGATGAAGAATTTCAATGCACTTTGGTTCTCCAGTAGATCCAGAAGTGCAGATGCAGTAAGCCGGATCAGTCATCTTGACTTTAGAAGCATCGCTCTCAAAGTTTGAGATCCTAGTCACCAAAATTGGCCTCAGCAGATCAACAATCTGCATCATCTTCAGAGGCTCTTCATAGACTCCAAGCTTTTTCTTCAATGTCTCAATTCTAGATCTAGGCCACGTTGAGCACACCGGAACAAATGCTCTTCTGGTGAGCATGATGCCAAGAATTGTCATGATGAACTCTGGGCATCTTGAAGCTTCAACCAAGATCACATCATCATCTGGTCTCTTGGAGTCAATCTCATTTGCTATCACCATTGCTCCAGAGACAAGTCTTCCATAAGTGATAGAATGCTCTGGCGTCTTTACAGCAATAGCACTTGGATTAGTCCTAGCGGCTTCAGCAATGAGTTGCAGGATGTTCTTGCTAGTGTCAAGTCTCTTTATCATGCTAAACATTCTACCACTTCCTAGATTTCTCTTTTCCTCTTCTTCCATCAGAGAAGATCCGCCCCAAACAAGCTGCTCACTAGAGTCTTGTAGCTAGCAATAAGCATCCAGACCGGCTCATCAACCGCCTGCTCTTCAACACTCTTAGTCTTGAGCTCTAGCATGAAGTCTCTCAACTTTGTGTTGTCAACTACTTCTCCACCACAGCTTTCTGTCAGCCACTCAACATAGTTCTTCCATCTATGATTGGAGCAGAGAGCTGAGATTGGAGGAACTTGGAATGGCTGCTTTGGACGAGTTTTGATCTCCGGTGTCACAAAATCCTTCAAAGCTCTTCTCATTGCAATCTTCTCTGAAGACTTGCTCATCTTCATGTGGGTTGGAAGCTTTGAAGCAATGTTCCAGAGCTTTGTGTCAAGGAATGGCAGTCTTCCTTCTATTGAGTTTGACATCTCACAGCCATCTCCAAGAACTTTGCAGATGTAGCTTGGAAAGGCGGTTGCAAGCCAAGCGCAAGTTGTCTTCTCGGCTTTGTCATTTCCACCAACCATTGCATGCAGAATGTCCTCAGCAACAAAATCACAGCAGTATGGCTGCATAGCTCTTTGAAACTCTTCAAGAAGAAGACCATACACCTTCTTTCCAGTTGATAGCTTTGCTTTCAAGAAGGATGGAAGATATGGCAACTTGTCAAATGAGTTCATAGTCAAGAGATCTCCAACTGGAGTCTCAGTTCCTTGCATGAGCTTGCTGCCACCTTCACCAAACATGTCAACTTTGAGATGCGAGTAGCCAAACAAGCATTCATCTGCTCCTTCTCCAACAAGCACCACCTTCTTTCCATCATAGCAGTGCATTGCACTCGCCAGAAGATGTTTGCCAGCTATGTGGCCATTGACACAGAATCCTTCTCCATCAGATATAGCCATGTAGAGAGTGTCAAGAGCTCGGTCCGCATCAAGTGGAACTTCAACCAAGTTTGCTTCATTGAACTGAGCTGTTCTTCTTGCAATGGCCAGCTCATCATAAGCACTTCCTTTGGCATCTGGAAAGACAACTGTGAAGCAATCAACCTTCTTTCTAGACAATCTGCTAGCAACTCCAAGAACCGCACTGCTGTCAAATCCTCCACTCAAAGATGTGCACCATTTAGCTCTGTCTGGGATTCTCTTCTTGACAGCATTGACAAAAGCATCTCTGAGCATCTCATCAACTTCGGTGTTTGAGAGAGTGCTGAGCTTTTCATATGGATAGCTAGCTCTCCACCAGATGTGATCTCCAACAACATCTCCATTTTTGATCTTGATGTAGCTTCCAGGCAGAACACTTTCAACACCTTTGATGATAGTGTCTCGAAGTGGAGGATAGTGCATTGCCAAGCAAGTTCCCACTACCTCCCAGTTGATTTTTCTGTCAGGAAGAACTGACCTGAATGCTCTCAGTGTAGAAGCAACAAGAGTTCCACCATTGCCAACATTGAAGAACAATGGTTTGACACCAAATCTATCACGTGCAGCATATGCAACTCTCTTGTTTGAGTCTTGCAAGATGAATGCAAACTCTCCCTCTAGCATTAGCAGCATGTTTTTAATACCATACTTCATGTACAGAGGAATCAAGACCTCGCTGTCACTTCCAGTCTTCCACTCTCTGTCTGGAAACTCGGCTCTGAGCTCTCTCCAGTTGTAGATCTCTCCATTTGCTGCAACCATGATGCCATCAGAGACAATTGGCTGGATGGCATCATCTCCACCAACAATAGCTAATCTATTGTGTCCAAGAGCAACACCTTCCTTCACAAGCTCAATGACACTAGAGCTGTCTGGACCCCTGGAAGCCATTTCAGCTAGCATCTTAGAAGCCATGACTTTCAATGATTGTTGGAAGCCACGTCTACTGCTCATCAAGCCAACTATTGCGCACATTTGAACATCACCTTCTTTGCATTAAGCTTTCTTGCTTCTTTAAATGCCTCTTCAAACTCTTCAAGCTTGAAGTCTCGCTCATCAATCATTGGCAGCAGTTCATCACTGTTGTCACTGATGAAGTCAATAGTATCATAGAAATTATCATATTTAGCCCCAACTAAGGAGATTTCTCTCATGACAATGTCATTGACCAAAACATTCCCCAATCCAACATAGCCACGAGACTTCAAGATAATAGTTCCTCCAGGAGCTACATACTTCACAAGCTTTCCAATCATGCTTGGGCAGCATTCGATGATGCACTTTGGCATACTTCTCTTTCCAAGTTCAATCTCAAGAATGAGTCTCTCCGGCTCAACAATCTCAAGTCTAGATGGATTTCCAACAGTCTTTCCACAGCTATTGATGCAAAACTTGAGCAACTTTGCTATTCGATCACTTGGATCTCCAGCAATGACTGCATCTTCAAGATAGCATGGAATCTTTGGAGCAACACCCCTAGCTGCAGCAACCGGCTCACAGTATGCAGCAAGCTTCTTGATAGTCTTTGGGATCTTGTCGAGCCGTGGCATCATCTGGACTAAGAAAAGATTGCTTGCTGGAACTGCAACATATTCAGCAAAGCACCCATCAATGTCTTTTCCAAGCATCTCATCTGTTGTAGAGTTTAGCATCGGATTTGCCACAACAAAGTCTCCAATCTTAGAGGCGGTCTCTTTGTCATTGCACTCAGGACCAACTTCAACAACTACTCCAGAGAACTCATGTCCAAGAATGATCTTGTCCTTCTTGGTTGCCAGTGCTCCATCAGCAACTTTAAGATCAGTCTTGCAGATTCCAGCATACGAGACCTTGACAACAACTTCTCCTGGACCGGCCTTTGGCATCGGAGCTTCAATGAGCTCTATCTTTCCAGATTTAGAGCCTCTAGCAATTGCTTTCATCATCAATCTTCTTTTTTTATTCCGAGCAATATCATCTGTCCAAACTCATCAGACATTTGATCATACTTGAGACTTCCACACGTCTCGAAAACCTCAACTCCAACTTCAGCCAGCATCTTGCACCATTTGTCATAATTGTAGAGCTTTGTCATGCCGGTGAATTCTTCTACAACATTGTTCTTTGAGCAAGTCTTCCAAGTTGAGCTCAAGATATCATTGTCTAGCTTATACCAAGTTCCAACAAGCGTTCCATCTTCAAGCACTCTAGCTCGTCTCTCAATGAAGTTCTTCTCTATGAACTTTTTGTTGATAGTGTCAATGACTAGCAATCCACTTCTCTTCAAGCTCTTGCTCATGCACTCAAGCTGTTTCATGTTAGTTGCATCATCTTTTGAGTAAGAGCAGCTATTGTGCCAGCAAGTCACTACATCAAACTCATTTCTCTTGCAGAACTTTCTTGCATCAGCAACTTTGAACTCAAGATTCTTAGTACTAAAGAACTTCTTCTTTGCACCTCTTATTGCTCGTCTGCTCAAGTCAACTCCAAGCACTTCACTTCCGAGCTCAGATGCCATTGCGGCAGAGATGCTTCCATTGCCACAACACTGGTCAAAGATCTTCAGCTCTGGCCATCTAGCTTTTCCTCTTGGTCTCCCAAGCCTAACTGATCTCACATAGAGTGCAGATTTCAAGAAATGCACATATTTGCTAGCATCTTCAGATCTTGTGTAAGTCACATCAGAGAAGCTTTTACTGTAGAACTTCTCAAACCAATCTGTTATAGAGATCTTTTTCATGCACTTGGCCATTTCTCTTTGATGAGCTCTCTGCATTTCTCAAGACGAGTGTGGTAGTCTCCATCAATGCAAATCATCTCAACTCCATCTCGATAGCACTCCTGAGCATACAGAGCTTTGATCACCTCAGAGAATCTCTTCCTCTCAGCAAAAGAGTTTCTCAGCTCATTTCTCAAACCATCTTGGATGAAGCTCACATCTGGTTCCATGAAGAGAACCAAGTCAAACTTTGGACGAAGCTTTCCAACAAGTCGGAAGTCAGAGCTCCATCCAGCAATCTTGTTTTGCTCAGAGAATATTGCAGTAGTGAGTTGGTCGGTGTCAATGAACAAGAGCTTGTTTGCTTCTCGTGCAGTTCTCATGATGTCAAGAGAATGCTGGAAGACAATTTCTTGAAAATCTTCACTTGACATCAACTTCTCACCACCAGCTCTTTCACAAACTTCTCTTCCATATTCCAAAACACACTTAGTTCTAAATAGACTAGAAAGTGCTTTGCACAAAGTAGTTTTTCCAGTTGATTCGTGGCCAACTAGCAAAATTTTCTTGACAAAATCCGGTCTTACAAAAGTTGGAATGTAATCCCAATGCTTGAATGGATCCTGGCGAATCTCGCTT
>Ga0247610_10001033_pt1 | contig 35686 bp, 59 predicted proteins | sample 174DNAGHGhighgp2_FD_193483 | JGI IMG/M metagenome (GOLD analysis project Ga0247610, IMG submission 193483) | Sheep rumen microbial communities from Palmerston North, Manawatu-Wanganui, New Zealand - 1742 DNA GHGhigh gp2 | ecosystem: Host-associated > Mammals > Digestive system > Stomach > Rumen...
CATTTCCATAAGTCACATCAGTATAAACTTCCGCACCGCTTGATGTTTCACGAACAGAAATAACACAATTTGGACTTAATGTTGTAGAGATTGTCCAAGTTACCTGTCCACCGCTAACAGATAAAGCAGGGTTGGTGAAAGTAGCTTTTGTTGCAGAAATAGCACTTCTTACTGCCTTTTCTGTCGGAATTGCACTATCCGAACCGGTTGAGCCTACGGTTGTTACAATCGTTCCTGACTTAAAGTTTGAAGTGGTTAAATCAGAGATTGTGTTGTTATCCGCATCAATGGTCTTGTTTGTTAAGGTTTGAGTTGCCGATAAGCGAACAATATCGCTTGCTTCCGTGTTATCAATCTTGTCAACATCAGCAGAAGTGATTGTACCACCTGCCGCTATATCCTTATTGATTACAAGATAGTCGCCCGAGTTCCATTCCACACCACCGATTGTTGCATTACCACTTACTGCGTACATATAGCCTTTTTTAACCGGCAAAGTAATGCTTGAATAATCGGTTTGGCTTGTTGCTGTCCAAGTTCCCTGATAGATTAAAGCACCTGTCAGAGCCGTACTGATAGCGGTTGCAACGGCTCCGGATGTTACCAAGTTTGTACTTGAACTCGTTACAGTTGTATCAACCTTTGCACCGAATGTGTGGTTTGCCGAACTGTACTCTAAATAGTTTGTTGAACCGCTTGCAATACTTAATTCAGATGAACCTGTTACCAAGCCTTTGGAATCATAAGTAACAACCGTGCCTGTTCCTGCCGTAATAGCACTGTTTGCCGTTACCTTTGTAGCTAATTGTTTCGGGTTTACCGCCAAAACCTCTGATGTACCTGTACTTGCTTCGGCATCCGTTGCGATTTCAATCACACCTTTTGCAGAAGTGGAAGCATCCGCAATACTAACAGACAAACCTGATGAATTTGCTGTCATAGTAGCATTTGATGAAGTACCTAGTTTAACTTGTACATTTCTTGTGCCTGATACTAACTCAACACCATTTTGAAAGGTATAATCACCTTGTGAAGTTCTATCTACCCATTTTTCACCATCCCAAATCAAATCTTGCTTGCTTTGAGAGTTCCAATAGAATTGACCTTCTTTTGGATTACTCGGTGCTGATGCCAAGTTCTGATTTACAGCATTTTGCAATTCATTCTGCTGAAGGTTAAGGTCTGCACCATAATTTCTAACTGCCATTTTGTTTCTCCTAGTTTAAAAATGCTTTACCTTTTATCGCACCGTTCATTGTAACAGTGCATTTGTTTTTACTGTCGTAATGAACTGCCGGATAGATTTCCGTTCCAGCAGAATCAACTATTACAACACTCGGATATTTATTCAGATTGTGAACTATATCCCAAGTGTCGCTTGCTTGTGCTTGTTCATACACAAAAGTTGTCGAATTAACGTAGGCTCGTGGTCCTTCTCGGATAACCTCGATATTTGAGCCACCGATAACTTGCGTTACCGCTTCAACCGTTATTTCATCAATTTGAGCCTGTAGGTTTTCATCCTCGGCAATTCGTGCCGTTGTTTCATCCGAAAGACCGGTTGTTAATCCGTCAAGCGTATCGGACAAGCCTGTAATTGCTTCAACAGGATGTTGATTAGGCAAATCCCTGTTTAAGAGTTTGTTATGCTCTTTTACCGAAGTTTCTACCTTAATATCTGCCGTATAGGTAACATCCGGCTCAAGAGTAAATTCAGCAACAACATCCACCATTGACAACCTCTGCTTTCGTCTGAATTGTTAAAGTTCCTTCGCAAGTCTTTTTACAAAGTGTACGAACACCTTTGACTTCTACCCAGTACCACACTGCCGCAAAAACCTTGTTATTTACCGATAATCTGATTGATTCATCTCTCATTATATCAATAGTAAATGGGTTTGATGGTCTTACATACATCTTATCAAGACATCCTATTTTCAATTCTACTTTTTCAATATCTGCTTCTACTGGATTATCAAATTCATCAAATGCAGAAATATGAACAGTCATTAAATTTATTAAATCATCACCTTGGTATCTCATCTATACCTCCACATAAGAAATTCTTACATAACCGGCACTGTCTTGATAGCCTTGCGTATGCACTACGTTTAGGCAGTTTTCATTTGTATATGATGAACCGCCACCGCCACCGGCAGTAAACGAACCGGCTTTGTTATATGAACCGGCACCGCCACCGCCACCGTACCAACCGGCACCACCTGCACCGGATGGACCTTCACGCACGGTTTCATAAGAACCATTGCCACCTAATCCGAATTGTCCTCGTCCGCCGTTATGATGGTGTCCTTGTCCACCACTCCAACCTGTACCACCTGCACCACCTTCGGTTTGTGTTCCGCCTAATCCTGAACCTGCATAACCTTCGCCATTTGATGAACCATTACCGCCGGTTAAGCCACCACCGGCACCACCGCTTGCACCGGAATTTGCCTGATTACCGCCACCACCGGCAACAATCACTCTGTCTGTAAGTTCCGTACCGCCTATTCTAATATCTGATGCGTTATATGTCGGAGCAGAAATACCGGCAGAAGCTTGAGCACCTACCATTATGTATAAAGTATCTCCTGCCGTTACTTTTAAATCGCATTCAACCCTTCCGCCTTTACCTGCATTGGTTCCTTGTCCTTTTGCACCTACGCAGTCTATATGAACTCTGCGAACACCTAACGGAACTTCAAACTCTTGCAGTTCACTGCTAGGATTATAGGTAACAGGGTCAAATCCAATACGATATATAAGTTCGCTTCCTTTATATACTTTTTTTACCAATTTACCTTTTGCGTAAATCAGCGGTGTTTGTGTCGAACCTTTATATGCTTGATAGTAGTCAACCATTATGTCACCCCGTTACAAAATAGAAAACATCAGAATCCGGATTTGCCGGAAGTGTTTGAACAACTTGAAATCTATTATTTACATAAGCCGTTGATGCCGCTTTGTTTGAATTGTCGGAATTTGCAAGTGTCGGGATTATAACATTACCTGAAAATACCGGATTAGTTATTGTGCCATCGTTTGCAATACTCAAAAAATGAACCCATTTTGTGGTGTCATTTAATGCAGACGTATTACTATCCGCAACAGAACGGTAGAACTTTAACACTGTGCCATCAAGATTCTTTACAACACTTCCGTTGTAATAAGTTGTATTGGCTTCCCATTCAGGAACACCTTCTTGAAAAATATAAGCAAGCTGTTGTGTAGTTGCCGTATCTACCGCATTCCTGTCTTGTCTGTACGGGGCATAATCGCCTTCAATCGCAGCACTCCACCCAGCTTCAAAGTTAGCATTCATAATATCAGCAGCATCGCTTGCATAAACTGGCGTTCCACTCTTGATCGTACCAAATTCGGTAATTTGGCTTGTTGCCGCCGTTCCTGCAAATATCTTCTGCTTTACTCTCGGTAATTTTGCCATTTATTCCCCCTACAAATATGTTATGTCATAAGTAACACCCAAAGACCTCGGAAACAGCTTTAAGAAATATGCCAAACTCCCCATTTCCGTTGCATTGGCAGAAACCGTTATACTTGCGGTCATATCAAAGTTATCGGTTACTGTGATGTCGTTACCGAATATCTTAAATAAGCCGTCATCAATGTCTTTAAGTGTTGCTTTTGTGTTGTTGTGTAATATTTTAAGCTTTATCATCTTCCGATAAAGACCGTCACTCATGGTATAAATACTCTTCCTTATTGTTTCGTAGTCCTTAAACTTTGCTTCAACCGGACTTCCTATATTAGACATACCTTTTTGTTCCGGATGTGCCATCGGATCTTCTTCATCATCGTATGAATAATAGTTTTCACCATAAACAAAACCATGGGCAATGCGTGATAATCCCACAATCTTTCCGATTAAATCAAGCTGCACCCCTTCTGCCGTGTCCACATCCACAATATTGGGTATATCTGTCAATAACCAATCTCCGGTAAACGTCTTTGCACCCAGACCAATTTCAGCCTGTGCTTTAGGCTTTTCATGGTACTGAACTATCAAAAGATTTTGATAATATGTGCTTAAATCTGCATTCATGAGGCCACCGTAATGTTAATGTTATCAGCAATGAGTGTGAAATATTTGTCTTTTGTGGTCGGTGTAACAGATGATGCGTAAGTCGTTCCGTCATTACTCAAAGTACAAGAAACAACATAAACTGAACTGTCAATGTTGTTAATTGCCACCACAATATCAGATGAGGTTACGCTTTGGTAAATATCAAATTGCAGATTAGCCAGTTGGCTCTTGATGTAATCCTCATCAGGAATCTGCCCAATGCGTGATTTTATTGTTACATTCAAATATAAGCTTTGAGCTTGCGGTCTATCAAAATAAGCCGTAAATACGCTCCCGTTCGGCCTTGTTACCGTTCCGGTGGTATTTCCGACCATGGCACAACCCATTGTTCTGTTTGCATATATAACCTTGGCTATATCGCTATTTAAACCACCTTCAACCACACACCAAATGGCTGAAGTCAATGCCGATTGCGGGATTTCGGTGTTGTCCGGCGTGTTTTCGTACACAACGGCAGTCGTTACTTGATCAACAGCCAACAATTGAGCGGTCAGAGAGTCATTAAAACCTTGTGCCGCTAATGATACGGACTTATTTCTTCTGATATTAAAAGCAGAATCTGTTTCTTGAGCATTACCGGTAATATATTGCTTTTCCGGGTTCATAACGCTCGAAACACCGGCAACTACTGTTACCATCGTAGTTAAGGTATTGGGAGCAACATCCACCGCTCCCAACTCCTGTGCTCTAAATTCGAGTGTATATGTACCGGGTGTTGTGAGTGCAACAGAGTTGACTAAAATGAAATTTGTACCAATACTGTCAACAATTGTATATCCGGTCCCTGTTGCACTATCCTCATCAGCATCCAAACCATCAAGATTAACCGCTTGTGATACCGTCACATTAACGTTTACATAAGTATATTTGGCATTTTTGCGAAAGACATTGTTTATTTTGTAAAGTCTGTCTTGTTGTACACCACGCACCATATCCACATCAAAGCAATTATAAACTTGTTTTGAATATTCCAAAACATCCGCTTTTGCTTGTGCTTCAATGCCAATTCGCTGCCCATCCGGCGTATCTGATGTCACAGTTATATCTTCGCCATAAATTTCTTTATATGCGTTTGTTAATTCTTCGGTTATTTCCGTTATATTCTGAACGTGCAAGCCGGTATTATCAATGTAGTTTTCTGCCATTATTCACCTCTTGCCTTTAGTTTAATTTATTTAAAAGGCGAAAATCAAATCACGACATTTTCTTGATAAGAGCGACTATATATGGTCTGCACATCATATTTTACCCTAAAGCTTCTTGACCTCTCATCAACATCTAAATCAACATTGTTTATACCTACAACATTTTCTGTTGCCAATATGGTCTGTTTTATGCTCATCAATAAAAGTTCTTGTGTTCCATAGCCTAAAAGGTTAAACCAATCAATACCGTCTCCGGCATCAAAAAAACAATCCCCATAAAAAGAAAGAAGCCTTGTTTTGATGTTTTGGCCGACTGCTCTCTCATCAATCTTATAATCTTGTCTGCCAAGTCCGAATGTCCAATCGTGGTTGCTGTCTACTGCTCTTACTCTCATTGTGGTGCTCCTGTATTACCTTGTCCGTTGGCTACACCGCCATGCGTGTGTGAATTACCGCTAATTCCCGTTGCAATAACATCAGTCATACCTGTTATTGTGCCACTGGCGGTTATATCTCCGTTCACAACCACATTACCGGTCAATGTCAACGTATCGCCCGAAATCATAAAATCAAAATTGCCGTTAGTAATTTGTATGGTGTTTTCCGTGATCCTGATTTTTGAACTTTGGTTTTCTAAAACCACCGCTTCATCATCATACTGAAAAACCTTTACTTTACTAAACGGTCTTAAAGTAACAAACCCATCCGAAAAATTATGCATTCTTGTTGAGTTTGGTTCGTATGCTTCGCCTGTTTCAAACCAATTGTCGATATCTCTGTCGTTAAAATGAACCAGACACTCCGAGCCTACAATATTTCCCCACGTCAAGTGTGCATTATCGCTTCCTTCGATTAAAAGGGGTAATTGCTTTAATATTGCAAAAGATTGCGTACCACCCATAGGCTTTGCTTGTAGTTCTAGTAATTGTACATCGCACGTCAATTCATCTTTATTGAAACCTACAATCTTACCAACCCTATGGCAGTTTGTATCGTACTGAATAGACTTCTCTTGTAATCTTGCTAAAATTACATCATCAATTTCACCGGGTAATATTCCATTAAACATAAATCCACTCCCCTACACCAAAGAATAAATCTATTGTTGTTGTTAATGCGCTGTCTTTAGATCCTGATATCATCCCGTTATGAGATACCGCCATTATTTTATAAGCTTGATTAAGCCACGGCACCGTTTTTGAATTAAGAACTGCCATTTGGTTAAGCATCGCTTGCGGTTCAAACAATAATTCTGCCGTAATATAATTGTTTCTTCTTCGTGGACTGCCGAGTAACCCTCTATCACAATCAATCTCTAAAATACCTAAATCTTTAACAACTTCATTTTCGTTTAAGAAATCTATCTTTCCGTTATCAACAGACATAGACATCCAACCGTCTTCTGTCGTGCCTAAATCTCTCATGTTTTCAAGTGGTCTTCCTGTAAGATTTTCACTTCTTTTCGATTGCGTAAATCTTAAATTTTTTGAGATTTTTCCTAACTCAAGTGTCATCAAATCACCGGCTATTCCTCTTATTTTATCCTCTGTCGATGTATCTTTATCAAAAGTGGCAGAAGTTTTACCTAAAAACATATCAAGCAACGTGTCTGTGGAATCAATCACTGTTAAATATTCTGTTGCCCCACCATCTCGCACACTATAACATTCTTGAACTGTGCCACGATAAATAGCAAACAGGTTGTCATCGTATCCGGCATAAATCGTCATTAAAATATATTTTCTTATATCTACATGGTCTTTATAAAGCAAACGTCTTTTTGTTTCCCCTAGTCCATATATGCGAACCATCGCCGTATTTGTACCTGCCGATATACTTCTACCAATAGCAAATTCAGCAGTTAATGGATAGGTCACATAAATTGTTTCTTCAACATTGATTGGTTTTTCTCTGCCATAATCAATGTCGCCGATATCAAACCTTATAGAGTATGTTTTATAAAACTTATCCATAAATGTTTTTCTCCACATAATCCACATCAGCTTTGCTTAATACATAAAGACTTGCCCTGCCGGTTAAAAAATCGTCCACAAACCACGGCTCTGTTCCATCAATCACACTGCAACCGATACCAAAATTATAGAGATTCTTTACTTGCCTTAATATATTCGGGTTATTTGTTACTTGAATACAGTTTGTTTCATAACCGCCATAATTAACGTCCATAAACCAACAGCGATTTGTATCAGAATATTCCATTTTTATATTAACCATAGAGCCGTCATCAAGACGTACTGAAAATCTTTGTTTCGGTTCTGCAGTTATACTTGTAATCTGTTTCATTGCTCCTCCTGTCCAACCCATCCGGATGTCGTTGATACTGCTGTCATAGCTACGTCTTTCACACTGGCAATACCTTTATTGGCATAGTCTTTGGCCATGTCTTTTAATCTTCCCTGTAACGACTTATCACTTCTCTCATTAGATACTACTCTGTTTATTTGTTTAAACGTAATCTCAAAATCGGTATTATCTCTTGTTTCTCCACCCTGCACGGTTTTAAGCGATAAAATCGCCATGTTTGTATAAAATCTGTAAGGTGTTTGGATCGTAAACGTTTGTCTTGACCGCCATAAAGCCTCAAAGAATAAAAACGCTCTGCTTTGTTTATCTGTCGGAATATTTATGTTTCGATAAAGCTTAAAAGCATCCGTTGTAATATCTAGCGTATCGGTAAAAGTTTTATTATCCTTCTTCACATAATCAAATGCTTGTTGTGTAAAATCACTGATAGGAGGCAGATAAGAAGCAATCGTAATTAACTTTTCGGTAACATTCTGTGCCTTTTTTACTGCCTTATCCCATAAACTTTCGGATTTTGGCGGTGTATATACATACTCCCCGACAAGACCTCGCAAGGTTACTTTAACCGGCCTATTGACAATATTATCCTGCACCGGCACATTATCCTCGGTGTAATGGTCGGTAATAGCATTTTCAAGGGTTATTTCTTCATCGTCAGATATGTCAAACTTAAATCCGGCAATTCCTGTTGCACCGGTAAAGCCGACAAAGGCTTTTGACACCTCTTGTGCTACATCAAAAAAGCCTTTAGTCAAATCTTGTGCTGTGTTATTTTCTTCTGCCATTTACGTTCCTATCATAAACCATGTTCATTTTTGTCTTCTGCATATCGTTTTTCGCATCTACCCCATCTTTAACATTTTCAACATAGATGTTTGTCGTGCTATTATCGTTATACATTTGGCTCATCGCCCATGCTGCATTTTCATTTACGGGAGGCTCTATTTCATCATACATTCCATTTATACTGTAATCATCTTCCGATACACTAGATGTTTTAAGAGGTAAAACATTTTTAACCGTACTAGTATCACCTAATGAAACACCTCTTGCGTACTCATACCCTTCTTTTGCATCTTTGAAAGCTTGCTTAAATCCAACCCCACTTTTAAGTTGAGTAAATAAGATTGCGGAAAAAGCCATTGCCCCATTAACAAAAGCACCAACTTTTTGTAACCAATCATACAATGTTGATAATCTATCTTCCCACTCTTTTACTGATTCGGCATTTTCAAGAAAGACACTAGGTAAGCCAACCAAAACTTCTCTAAATGACGTTGCTCGAGTGATTAAATCAGCAAACTTTTCCTCACTTTTTACTAGCCAATCAATAAAATCCTTAAATACTTCTGCTTTACCAATTGATATTTTATTCCACATTGTTTCTGTGGCAATTCCTAAATTATTTAAGGAATACGCAATTTCTCTTTGTCTTTGTAATTCTTCTTCTGATAAAACAGCACTATTATTTTCGTATCTTTGTCTTTCCCTAAAGAAGTTTAACCATGCTCTCGTTTCATCTTCGTTAAAACCATAAGCACGTCTAAATGATTCTCTTAACCTGTTATCGCTAATATTCGCAGTTCTTTGTATCATCAACTGCATCAATTCTAAACTGTTTTGAGCATTTTGAATGTCGGTATTATTAAGACGGAACCAAGACATCTTACGAGTAAAGTCTTCGTTTTCCCCTGCAAGCCATGATAATCTTTCTTCATCAAGCTTTTTTAATTTTTCACCCATCCTATCAAAAGGCGTGCCGACTTCTTTTGCGGCAATCCTTAATCCCTGTAAGGTTTTTGTAGAAACATCCAAAGCTTGTGATAGATTTAAAATATCATTTGCCCAACGTGCTTGATCTCCAAATCCTTTTTCGATTGCAGTATTTACTCTACCGGCTAAATCAGCAATATTTGTCAGCTTAAATGCAAAGCCGGAGAGTGCATTAAATGCACCTCCCGAATTAACCCCTAAATCAATAAAAAGCTCGCCTAGTTTCATTTTCTATTCATCCTTTGTATTGCGTGAGTTTCTGCTTCCATTTCCCGGCAAAAAACCTCGTAATCCAGTATATTTAAAAATGTAACACAATCATAAGATTTTAGCAAATCAACACTGCCATAACCGGCTTTTGATAGCATCGCACTCCAATAATCAAGCAAACTTACTTTTATTGAATGTCTGGGACATATCCTCTCCTCACTCAACCTATGCTTGTCTAGGACTTCGTAAGGAGATTTCCGAAAAAAGGTTTAATATTTTCCCATGCGATTTTTATCATAACCTCATAATAATCACCTCGATAGGCTTCCATATCGAACGTATCAAGGGTAATCTTCATTTGCTTATTTTCGGCCACATATAAGCACTTTTCCGCACAATCCAAAACAACCTTACTTACATCTTCATTAAAAATAATATCAGACAACCCTTTTAAGCAGGCTTCTTGATTGTCAAAAAAGAGTTTTCCAATATTAACCTCTGTATCACGGCTTAATTTTATATTTAATCCGTGCTCACTGAATGTTCTGGCAACGATGTTTGCTAGTCTTAAAGATTTTTCAATATGCGGTAGCCCAAACTTTAATATGTTTCCGCTTTTTAATTCTATGTCTTTCATGTGTTATCCTCGTGTTATTCCTTGTGTTTCAAGCATTACAAGGGTGGTGACACAAGGAAAACACCACCCCTGTAAACTTCATATTAAGCCAATGCTCTCAAGCTATCGCCAAATCTGTAATGATAGCTGGATATACATTGTTCGGTATCACCTTCTACGTTTTCTTTTGTTTCAACGCATTTAACAGGCAAGCCGAATTTTAATGTTGTGACTTCGTTTGTAATTCCGCCATCAACTACAATAACCTTTGTAAATACTGCACTTGACGGGACAAAATCATCGGCTCTGTCTTTCCATTTAATGAGTTGTGAGTTCAAGCGTTTATCATCAGGCGATCCTTTAATCACTCTGACAACCAATTCTGCCTCACGTCCCATTTCGTTATGAGCACCGACTGTGTTTCCGCCTTTACCGGTTTTCATACCATGAAGCTCGTTCGGGTATGTAATAATCGCACAGTCCCCATCGCATAAGTTTGTAAGCAATTCGCCGTCAAACTCTAAAATATCATTACTTGTATATGACTGCATTTATACCTCCTATGCTTCAAATTGAACAATGATTGAACCGCTGTGGAACGCCCCTGCTTCTTTACCGGCAATTTGTACTACCGGAGCCGCACGAGATGCACGAGTTGTTTGTGATTGCTCTCTTACCGGTCTTGAATAAATGTAATAACCGAAATCACTGATATTACGTTCAAAGTCTTCTACATTTCCAAACTTATCATTGCCGTTCCATTTACCCGGAGACAAGAAACCGTTATAAACAGCCAAATCGCAAACCCCACGGATAGCATTCTTTACCGAGTTCATACCTGCTTCCGTCTGCGGAATTTTTGTTGCAGTTCCGGCCAATGTATTAAAGTATTCTACTTTTACTCTTTGCTTAAACCACATACGATTAAAGATCTGGTCAAAGAACATTCCACCGCTTGGTGCGTTAGAAATGACTTTTGGCAATCCTTCAATAGAACAATAGCAATCTGCACCCAATGTTTTTAAGCTTGTATATACACTTTGAGAAATACCGGTATCAACATCAATTCCGGCTAGATCCTTTAAGTTCATTGTCAAGCAAGAGTTCTGTGCTTCAAAATTAACTGCATACGCTCTTGAAATATATGCAGCCGCCGCTTTAACTGCCTTTGCCGAACCCAATGTGTATAAAAAGCACTTTGTGTGAGAATTACCGGCATCAATAATTGTCTTAAATACACCGGCAATAGCATCTGTACTTGTTTGTGGATAAACAAAAATTGTTTCCAAAGCCTGACAAGCAGTTGCTACGGCAGGACCATCTGTGTCATCCAATAACTGTGCAGAAAGAACACCACCAAAATAAACGTCTTTGTTTAGTCTGACAACAGCTTCTGCCATTGTTTCCGGATTTTGTACATCTTGATTATAAGGTGCAATTAAAAGCTGTCCGCCACCGGCCAACAATGACGGAGATTGTGCAAATACAGCCTGTGCACAAGCTGCAGCAGCAGATTCTGTCCCAAAATCGGTAACAACATCTGCATAAGAAACGTAAGGCCTGTAACTTTCCGTAAAAGTAACAACCGGGGTTTCCGTTGTAAACAACATAACGTTGTTCACATTATAAAAACCCAGCGTTCTAGACGGTGTTTGCTCACTTACGTTAATAATGTTTACAATATCAACCATTTTTTTATTTCCTTTCAGTTTAATATTAAACTAACAATAATACTTTTTTCAAATCACGGCTCAAAGCGTGACTGTGTGTCCCCTGTGTTATAATAGTCTATTTCTTTTGTCATCTCTGCCCATGAAATAACATTTATAGCTACATCAAATCGATTAAGCCTTGATGTTTCTTCTAAAAAGCTTGCATCTGTAACGTGTGCAATCTTTGCGATATGGCAAGCATATTGTTCCTGTATCTGTTGTGAATAGGTCGAATTTAAGGCCATAACGGCATTATAAGCAGCAATCCGTGCCGTGTTATCTTTAGAAATTACCGATGCTATTATCTTTTGCCTGTAGTTAAGAGATTGCTTTTCGCTAAACGTTTCGTTTATATCCCCGGTTTTGTTATTGTTTGCAAACGGTATTATCTCATTAATACAAAGAGATATATACAAACCGTTATCTTTTGGTAAAGGTCTGCCGTCATTATAGATAAAAATCCTGTCATCATTAAGATTAAGTTCGTGAGATAAAATGTCGGCAATAATCTTTATCGGCTCTCTAAAATCCATCTTACGCCCCCTCAAATGTTTCACACAGCATATATTCTACATAGCCGTATTCGGTGTAGTCTTTTTTATAAAGCACCTTATATCTGATGTTTTGATAGACAATAATTTCATCTGTTTTAAGCGTTACATCAGGCAAACAGTGCATATCTTGCCAAATCCAACTTTGTGTACCGTATTGTTGTATTTCCAAAGGCTCTGGTTTATATGGCTGTACCACACCTTGTGTGTTAATTCTTGTTTCGGTTAATACCTGCTCATAGTCAACTACCGAGCGAGATAGCTTAACAAAAGTTATCGGCTGAAACCATCCGATTATGGTTTGGCTCATGTTGGGTAAATTAGATTGTGAGAGTTTTCTTTTTCCGGCTCCTGTTATTTTCATTCTCCCTCTCTTTCATATACTGCCGATGTAATAGATGCTCTTAATTGACCTGTATCTATCAATGGCCACCATCTACCGCCCTTCATGGCAACAGTAACCGGTGAAAGTCTTGGCCAACTGCCAAAGCCACCGGATAAAAATGCATCATCTATGATTTTTTCAGCAGCAAAACCCAATGCCTCAAACCACTTTTTCATATTGCCTTTTTTTAAGCATTGCTCATATAAATCAAGGTTGTTCTCTATCCATCCCTCAAGCTTTGTTTCCAAAGGCATCCTCAAAAAAGAACGCTCCGGAACGTGTGCCAATAAGCCTAATTCATGTATTGCACCGATTTCCGCATTTGTTTTGTCTGTTTCGTTGTGGATTTCAGATGCTTTTTCGCCCAATATACCGACACGGGTTACAAAATTACCTTGTAACGCTTTTTTTACTTGGTCATTCCACCCGTCCATATTAAAGCGAACACTACCCAATTGTTGTACCTCCTCTTGATACATAAAAGAAACCACTTGTTCTCGGCACAATATAGGTCAAATATTTCTTGCCATAGCCATTATCAAGATAAAGGGCATAATTCGGGTTTGATACAATACTTTGAGGTAATCCGTAACTTTCCGACACATTTCCCACAGATTTGGATGCCGTAAAGGCTGCATATCCGTTTGAAGATATACCGGCCATTCCGTTCTTAATATCTATCACCAAATAAAAAGCCGTCAGATATAACAAGGCAATTCTTCTGTCAGGACAACCGTCAAACAAATCTTTGTTAAAATTGAGTTCTGCCTCGTCAATGGCTTTTTCGATGTCTTCGTCCTGTATATACTCATCTTCGCTACTGTTGATGAGTTTCCAGCCTGTTGTGTTGTTTAGAGGCAGTAAATTGCTATCAATAAGGGATTGATAAAAGTTTATTCCATCATATACTTCATCGCCCAAAAAATAGGCTTTGCCCTCTATATAATAAGGCAAATAGGGGAAATCCCTTTTAAAATATTGCTTAAAATCATCAACTGTAATCATAGATTCCCCCTATTCTTGGAGTTATTTCTTCTTGCGTGTAGTCTTTTTTTTCAATTCTTCATTTTCGGCTTTGAGTTTAGCAATTTCAGCATCTTTTGCCTCCTCATCAGCCACTTTTACAACTTCGCCACCTTTAAGCCAAATTTCGGCAATAAAATCAGGAATTTCTTTTGTTTCTCGTGGTTCAAGTGTAATGTAAACGTCTTTTTCATTTCCGCTCTCATCAGTTTCTTTGATGATGTGCATATATGTTCTTTTACTTGTGTTAAATAGTTTCATTGTTTTCTCCTTGCGTTAAAAAAATGGGGCGGCGATTAAACCGCCCCTATAGATTAAGCTGTTACATCAATGTAAAGCATTTCTTTCGGTCTGATGCATTGAACACCGGTAAATTGTGCTTCTGCAACAGAAACAAAATCAACACCGTTCATCGGGTACAAAGCATTCGGAGTATATTGTTTCGGAATATAAACCTTAACGCTGTCCGGAACGTTGTGATACAATACCATACGAATACCGGAAGATGTAGATGCTGTTTCATTATACTTGGAGTGTACAATCTTCAAGTTTACGGCACCTGCTTTTCTAAAGGCTTCTTCCAAGATATCACGCTTTGTTTTCAACGGATAACTGTCATTAGACGGGGCACCCAGAGCAACAAAGTCAGAAGTTGCCAACATCAATGTATCAGGCATTGCAGTGTTGTTGTTGTTTGTCAGGTATGCACCCAAAGAACCAACAGCAAATGCACTAAATTCAGTTGCACTCATGTTCTTCAAAGATTTAGCTGCCAAAGATGTGTTGATGGTTACTGTTGGCTGGTTCAACAAACCGAGAACATCACCATCGCCTTTAATACCTTCGAATACGATTTTTTGAATACCGAGGTCATAAACTTTCTTACGAGCCTTTTCGTTTTCTTCAATAAGCGAGAAAGCTTGTGCATTAACTTTACCCATTTCGATAATTTCGTGAGAAACTTCATAATCCATTCTCCAGAAATTATTTTTGAGGGAAATACCGTCAATTTGGATGCTTGATTTTGCATTGATACCAAGACCGGATGACGGTTGAACAAGACCATCCTCAAAAGGTGATCCTACATAAGCAGATGTATATTGGAATACATTTGTAGAGTATGCACCACGACCAACATCGAAAGAAACGAAGTCAGAGAGGTTTTGACCTAACAATTCATAGTATTTTGTTTCAATAACACCGGCAACAATCTCGGTTTGAGTGCTGATAAGCTGTTCAAAACCAAGAGTATCGGTTGCGGCGGCATTAGATAATCTAGATAATTCAAATTTAGCCATTGTTTATTCTCCTTTATTGAACATCATAAGGTGAAACCAAGTTTACGGCTACCAAATCGCCTGCAGCAGCGGCAGAGCTTTCAGCAATACCCAAAATAGGTGTACTGTTAGCGGTTGCGATAGTTCCATTAACGGCAGCAGAAACTTTTGCACCGGCAGTAATAGCAGCAGATGCTTTCATCCATACAATTTCACCAGCTACCCAAGCTTTAATTTGTTCACCACCCTTAAAGCTATTTTTGCGTAAATTACGAGCTGCTACACAATATACAACATCAGAAGTTGCTGTAATCGGCGTAACAATCGGCATTCCGGAAGAAGCAACACCAGCCAATTTAAGAGGAGTTGTCGCACCGAAAGCGGTTGAAACGGTAGAAGCTACTTTAAAAGCACGAGCAGGTTGCGGTGCATAAACACCATCACCGGCTTCTTTACCAATCTCAAATTGATTCAAATCCATTGTTATTTCTCCTTAAAATAAAGATTTACCCAGTTCGATACGATCTTTTTCGTTGACATAAGCCGACTTCAATTCCGTATCGCCTGAATTATGTAAACGCTTTAACTCATCAAATTCTTTTGAGTTCTTTTTGCGATTTTCTTTATCTTCGGCATCAGATTCTTCATCATCACCCTTTTCATCGCTTTCAGCGTTTTTGTTACATTTGTTTTCCTTTTCCTCGTCTTTTTTATCTTCCTCTTTTTCGTCATCATCAGAGTTAGATTTTTCAGCTTCGGAATCAGAATAAGAAAGCTTATCAAGTAAGCTATTAAGTTCTTCATACCAAGCATCTTCTGACTGACCGTCAATTTCGCCTTTGCCCTTAACTGCTTTATTGATATGCTCCAAAAGTTTGTTTTTAAGTGCGTTTTTATCAACACTCTTTTCGTTTTCCATCATATCCGTTTTCTCCTTGTCAGAATTTTGGACTTTTTTACCATTAAACATTTTAAACAGCATACTGTCTTTCCCCTCTTTGGAGTTTAATTTAATAGTGGCGTCTTCATAACGAGGATTCGGAACGATAGCGAGATGTTGATAAACACCATTTACGAGTTCATCGTCATACTCAATATTGTGCCACTCTCCGTTTTCCCCTGTTGATTCAGTCATGTCATAGGTGCAACTGACCGACCAACCGTTTTCAATCTTTTTGATTGCTTCTTTGTTCCAGATAACACCGTCACAATAAAACCAACCATCTCCGGCATCATACCATACCCCATTAACAACACCTACACGCTCTTCATCTACGTTTGCGTTTGTTAAATCCTTGTGTTTGATAATGACAGGACACCCAACAAAAGATTGACTAAACTTGTCCAAGGCCTCTTTGGTAACTTTAAGCACACCAGCTTTGCCATAAGAAACCGCTCCCGGCTCAATAAACCGAGAAACAAAATGTTTGCCTTTACCGACAACATTACTGTCAAAACTAAAATCTGATATACTATTCGTAAGTTCCATTTCTACCTCTTGTTTACATCATAAAATATTTTATTAACCTTTTGCAAATCGCATACTTTCAACCACCGGTATGGCTATACAACGGCAGTTATAAGCCTCTCCCGGTGCCCCTTTTTCACCTGTTCGGGCATCAATAATCGGTGGTTCATCCCAACTGAAAATGCGACCGTTCAAATCCCTGTGTAAATCTCTTTCCTTGCCGTCCAAGATTGTTGACCATATATATTGCGTAACACCGGCTTCCTTAAATCTATTCTTTCGATATTGGGCAACGAGTAGCTTTGTTTCTTGCCGTGCAAGGAATTTTGCCTTGCGTTCAGATACACCTTTATGCTTTTGGATGATTTCTTCTAATGCTTCTGCTCTGTATCCGCCAAGCGTAAGAGGTTGTAAATCCTCTCTTAATGACTGTATTTCTTTTGGCACCCATTTCTTGATGTAATAATTGAGGTTATTCGTATAGTTCTTGGCAATTTCCGACTTTTGGAAGTCTGTCATGTTCGGAGGTATTTCCAATCCGGCCATGGATGTTTTGAACTGTTTATCCAAATCAGCACCGATTTTTATCACTTCCGGCGAAAAATCTACTCTTGAAGTGATAAATTCCTCTGTTTCGGTTAGTCCTCTTAAATACTCGCTGATTTTGGTTAATCTCTCTTGATCAAGAATATTAACCATTGCTGCCGCTTGTAATATAGACAAAGGTATCTTATCAGATTTTAAGTAATAACCTCTTTTTTTCCGTCTATAAACAGCACCAAGTCTTTCTAACTCTAATGCAACTTTATTCGGCAAATTGCGTTTAATCGTAAAAAATCCATCCCTATAACGCAAATATCCCTGTAAGATGTAATAACGTAAATCTACCGCATTCTCTAAACGAATTTTTGTCTTTGGGTGTATAAAGATATTGACATTTAAATCATTTTGTGATATATTATAGTTATAAGCTAAAGAGTTAGCTTTTAATGCCTCGTCCGGTACTATGTCTATCGGTAACGAGGCATTATTTATGAACATATCATAGTATATTCTGCCTTTGCTATCTTTACCAAGAAAAACACCTACTTTATATTTTTCTTCTCCTATTTTAACATCAGCAATAACTGGGATAAAAGAAACAATGTCATCATCTCTTGGATGTTTTAAGGGTTGCTCTTCCCCAATTTCTCCATAACGAATAATGTCACCAATAGCAGGAATAAGTCTTATTTTTGTATCATTAGACTTTCCAGAGATTGTTTCATTCATCCCTTTTCTTGAAAAATTAACAATTCCCAGACCATATCTTTCAATCGGTTTCCCCTGGTAATGCTCTCTGTAATATGTTTTTGCTTTTTTTCTTAACTCGTTCATACTAGAATATTCGCCAAGCTCTTTTCCGGTGATACTTATATCTTTACCGGCAAACCTACCGAGATTATCATGACGGCGACCATTTTTATCTATTTTGTCGTTCTCAAACCTATTTTTCTTAAAAACCTTATCAATAAAGCCAAAAAGTATATCGTCATAATATTCCTTTATTTTGCGATATATGATTTGCTCTTGATATAAGTTTTCTCTAATAGGCTTTAACTTAATCATTAACGTCCTTGTCCTCAATCATTTCAACACGGTTGATGTATTCATCATCACGCTTGCCGTTTAAGGCTTCCGTATCCATAGTCACAATATCTTTGTTCTTCAGATACTCCATAGCCTCACTCGGTAACATCAGTTGTCTGTCAACCATGCCGAAAACGTTGTTGAAAATTTGGTTTTCTTTTTGTTGCTCATCAAGTCCGCTTAATACTCTCAACGGTTTCCATTTAATCGTAAGGTCTGGGAGTTTACGGCCAAACAACTGCATACAACGTAAATCAACCACCCATTTAATCATCTTTAGGCACTGGGGGCGGATTTCGCTTTCTATCATCGCATTGTAATTTTCTAGATCGTCCTCACCACTAGAGAAGCCACTCGAACCCGTCCCCCAAATCTTTGATACCGGCTGTCTTAAATAGGCTGCTACCATAATTCTGATTTCTTTTGATAATTCCGCCATACCGGCAAGAGAGAGTTGTTTTTGCTGATAATCGTCTTGTCCGTCTATAACAAGCATAGATTTATAGTTTTTATTCTTGGATGCTATATCCACACGCTTTTTAACAATCTGTGTACCGTCTTTCATGGTAAGCGTGTTGGCAAGGTCTTTAATCTTTAAGATGTCAATTTTGTTTTCATCCAAGAGTTCAAGCATTACGTTTTGAGATTTAAGGTATTGAATAAGCGGTGGTAAGGTTTGTTCAAAAAAGGATAATCCCCAACCTTGCAATCTCATCCGTACATAATACGGTGCTTGTTTACCAAGTGCTAAACATACTCTTGAACGGTCAATTTTCTTGCCGTGAAAGTCAAAATCGCTATCGCTTGCCCCTGCTTCCGGGTTAAGCATTACACTTTCCCATCTATCAGATGCAATAAACTCTAATCTTGATCCATTTAAACGCTTTTCATTTAAGACTTTATCCGATTTCTGCTCTGTATTGGCTATAAGTAAGCCACCACCAAATAATCTGCCCCATCTTTGAGCTTCTTTTATACGTTCCCAGTCATCATTGTCTTCCATAGCTTGTTTAAGCTGTTCCAATTCATCCGGGTTTAATGTTTCCGAAGTCAGGTCAACCCCACCTCTGAAAGCATCTTCAATCGGCTGGTCAATGGCCGTTTGTAAAAATCCGTATTGTTTATATGCGTAAGATAACGGGTATGGTAATAAAGTCAGCAATCTATACGATATGTTGTAACCTATGCCGACCGGATTAACTAACTGACTTGTAATATCGCCATATTGATTGTATAAATCTAAACCTAAAGCTTCTGTGAGTGAGTTTTGAACAATTTTCTTTGCCATAGTTGCGAACCTCTATAATTATCCTTGTTCGCATTGTAGCAAATTAAGAATGCCATTTGCAAATTACAGCACTTCTAGTATAGAAACTTCGGTTTTAGCTAATAGAACTTGCACTGCATAAGTAAACATATCCACTTGGTCATCGTGTGCGTGGCTATCGTCACGGGTAAAGGCTTCGCACTCGTCCACAAAGTCCTTAACAAAGGTATAGTTGCGGTTTTCCGGTAATTCTACAAGACCGGCTTCAAGATAAGGTAAAGCGTTTTCGGCTCGTGTCAGCTTATCTTTATCGGCCACTAAAGGTATCACCGGTATTCCGCAAGTTTTTAATTCCTGTATAAGTCCGATACCGCTTGCTTTGTCCTCAATGTATAAAGCAGATGCGTATGTTTCCCAATCTATCTGCCACCTGTTCCATAAATCTACCACCTGACGTTTAAGGTCCGGAGCCTCCCACTTACCTCTCACAAGGTCAAGCAAACGCATTTTATGCTCTGCCGTTAATCCCCACACACCAAAAACCGAAAAGTCGTTGTGTTCTTTAACCTTCATTGCCGTATCACCGGTAATGATGATTTTCTTATACTTATAGTCTTGATGGACTGGGTAATACCTAAACCATTCGGATTTAATCACTGCACCGCCCAAAACAATCGGCTCTTGCTGATATTGTGATAAAAACATATAATCGTTAATCTGCAACTCTTTTATACGTTCAGGGCTGTATTGAGATGGAAGTAAACACTTGCCATCTTCAATAAGTGGTCTTTTTAAGGTCGTAAAGCCGTATTTTTCAGCCAACACACCACTTAAATCTTCAAGATGTAATCTTTGCTGAATATTGATAATAGGCACATCAGAGTTGTTTAATCTGGATAATAGCGTTTCTTCAAAGTATCTCACTACTTTGGCTCGCATAACTGCCGAATGTATGTCTGCCGGTTTGTTAGCATCATCCATAAATAACGCACCGGAAAAGCCTTTTGCGTTTCTTTGTCCGGCACCATAACCGGTTATTTGACCACCAATCGCCGAAAAAATGACAGTTCCACCTTGTGCGGTTATAATTCGCCTAGATGAGTATGTATTACGCCCATTTTCTTTTTTTAGTACTTCTGCCCAAAAATCATCAATCGGGGCAACCTCTTCTTCTTCAAGATGAATATTAGAGGGATAAAGGCTTTTATAAATCGGATGTTCAAGTATATTGCAACAAGATGTAGCTATGTCGGTCAATAAGCTTTGAGAGAATGACGTATATATAATGTTAGACTTTGGGTTGATCGTCAATGAGTAGATAAGCATATATTTGGCAATGGTAGTCTTACCACTTCTCGGAGGCACATTTATATTAAGCCGTGTTATATCACCGCTAAAAACCTTTTCCACATACTCAAATAGCTTTTCGTGTATAGGCTCGCAAATAAAAGGGTGTCCTTCTATACTCTGAAACATATAGAGAAACCACCCTTTAAAACCTAACTCTAAAGCAACTTGGCCGATATATTCAGGGGATGCGGTCATGTTATCCCCCGTTTTTAAAGCTTTCGGCAATAACTGTTTTTATATGCTCTAACGCTTGCTTATGGTCATCAGGCGAAACAAATACCTTTTGGATGTCAAGTGTACCTAATATTTCTTTTTTATCGGTCGGCATTTCTTCTATAAGTTTAATAATCAACTCAACCGCCCGAATATCGCCACGAATTGCCTTTTCTATTAAGGAAAGCATCATCTTTTCTTTAACGGTGATTTTGTTTCCCATATCGTCCGTTGTTTCTTTATTAAGGCAACGAATGATTATTTTGGCAGATGTTTCTATTTCTTGCTCTCTTGCTTTATTTTCTGCTCTGGCAATAACAGATTGCTCTTGAGCATATCGGGCAATTTCACTGTTATTTGCAGAGAAAGTAGGTTTTAAATTTTTCCTACTTTCCTCATTATAGTTGCGTTTTTTCTTTTCTGCCATTCCTTGTGTCCTTTATGGTTTATTCGCCTGTATATGTACCTTCAACACCTAGGATGGTAACACCGGACTTAATGTTTTCTGCTACAATATTTTCATCAATAGCAGCTGTAACAGCAGCGACTGTTATCGGTGAGAAACCATCAACGTCACCAGATGCTGTAATTTCTTGCTCTGATGTGGTTGGTGTGATGGATTTTGCTTCTATTTTGGTTGCACCGGATATTTTGCTTGCATACTGGTCGTATGGTGTAGCATCTGTAATATTACCACCTTCGGCATTGATAGCATCTTTAATAGCTGCCAATGAGTTAATCATATAAATTTTCTCTTCTGTTTCTGTCATAGTATTTCCCTTTCAATAAATTAATCTTCTTCTATGCTGCAACGGATATTTTTGTTGTGCTTTAGGCAATAACTGGCTATAATAACACCATCCCCGTTCTTAATTTTCCCACCATTTATAAGTTCTATCATTTTTTGTCTTTTTTCATCACTTTTTACATCATCAAGAGTAATATAAACAAATTCATCATCGTTTCTTATTTTATAAAGCATATCTTTTAATTTGTTTCCTACTTCTGTAAGATTTAATTCTTCTATTTTCTCTTTATAAGTCATAGTTCAAATCCTCTCTATCAAAGTAAATCCAATTATTGTTGTCGTCTTTTATGCCATAGTATCTTGCATAACCATATTTTGTATGAACTTCTTTTACTAGCATTCTTTCGCCATCGGGGAGTTTGTACGAATTAAAAACATTTTCTACCGTGGCGTATTCTTTTTCTGGTAGATGAATTTCTTCAAACCCATATATTATTCTACCTGTTTTTTGATAAGTTGCAATCTCTTTTTCTTTCGGTTCTTCACTTTTTGCCGAACCCCCGACTTTCCCTGTGCGTCCGGCGTGGTTAAAATTTCCGCTGCCATCGCCTCCGTTTTCTAACATGGCGGAGTCATCATTTTTAAGACGTAGCAATTTATATCCGCCGCCAAAATCCTCTATATCAAAGTCCTCAAACTTTTTAATAGAATGTAATTTATGAACAAGTTCATGTTTTTCACTGGTGGATAATTCTCTATCTTTTAATAGAAAACTATCTTTATACCTTTTAGGGTGACTTAAAAAACTCTCTAACATATAATCTTGTGAACCATCATCTTTTACAATATATTTGTTTAAGTCTAGGTTTGTTTGTTCTTTTAACAAATCTATAAAATCCTTTTTTCTATCGGATTTCTTATCCTCTTTTTCTGGCTCTTTTTTCTCGGTTTCCTTTTTCTCTTCCTTTTCCGGTTCCTTTTTATCCTTGCCATATTTGCGTTCTACGGCTTCTTCAGAGGTTTCTCCGTCTTCTACCTTTAATCTGCGGTAATCGTCCGGATTTTCCTTGTTTGGATGCACTGTTATCCATTTTTCGTTATTTAGCTCGCCACCCATTGTTTCTTTTGCGGTAACAAGGTTTTCCCACTCTTCGTCAGAATTGCGGATTTCTTCCGGGGTATAAACCAACTCACGGAATAAAAGGCCGTTATGCCTTTGCAATATATGAGCCACACTGCCTAACAAATCCTCTTCACCTTTTGTGCCTTTGTAGTTTTGTATAGCAATCAAAACCTTAACAATCATCTCACGCAAGGTTTTAAAGTTCATTTGTGTATCATTTACCGGTTTCGGTGTGATTTCGGCCACATGAGATGATATTTTGCTACTATCCGGGGCATCTTCGCTTTCGCCCAAATAAAACGTTTCGATAAAGTCATCCATAACATCAACATCAGCCAACCGCTCTGAAAACAAGTGGTCGCTGTAAAAATTTCTGCCTTTGGCTGTGTAGTGAATGTCATAAGCAAAGTTAGAGATTGCTTGTAAATTGCATAAGAGGTCAAATTTATCCATGGTATTGTACTCCTTTTGCGGTTAGTTTAACCTCTTTTTCTTGCTATTGCAAATTACACATACTTCTGCCATCTTTCCTTTAACTCCTTTAAATACTCATTTTCGGTCTTTCTTGCCACAAACATCAGAAAATCTTTGTAACTCATCTTTTTGCGTTCTCGCAAAAACTCTCGCTGTTCCTTGCAGCAATAATCCCACTGATTGATAATACCGTCATGAATAAGCCTGTGGTGTTCGTAACATAAAGGCATTATGTTTACATAATCATAGCGTAGCATCATATCGCTTCGTCCGATAAGATGGTGTCCGCACTCCGCAGGTCTGCCACATACCCGGCAACGTTGGTTTGTGCAGGCAATCTGCACCAATTTATCAATTTCTTTTTCGATTGCTTTCAAAATAACAACTCCACCGCATCAGATTTAACCCCAAACTCTTTTTCCGCATAATCCCAATCAGAGCGGTCAAACAACTCAATTATCCGAACATCGCCGTTTTCATCAGCAACATCGTTTGTTTCTTCTTTTTCCGCTAATACCATCTGATAAAGCGGGTTTTTCATCAGTTCAATGATAAGTTTGTAAAAAGTCTTATCCTTGGCCTTAACCTCGGCAATATACATTCTCAAGCCATAATTTTTAAGTTCCGGCTTAATGCGTTTGAAATCATCCCATCCGTTAAAAACATAGCTCTTAAACTTCTGTTTATAGCCTAAAACCACGCTTTCCATGTCTTGGTTAGTGATGGCAAATTTCTCTGTGAGTTTCTTAACCACATTGAAATAATACTTCTTGCCTTTTTTATACAAACATAAATACATTCTATCTCTCCATATCGTTATACCTAAATGCAATTCTTAAATTATCTCTTGAAAGTGCTATTTTCTTTATTCTCTCTGATACCTCTAAAAGCGTTTCTACATATAGAAATTCTACATACTCATCTTTTGTTTCCCCTTCTACCGGTTCGGGATATTGTCTTCTCATATCGGCAAAAGCTTGCTTAAAAACGTTTTTCAGTGAATATTGCTGATAACTGTCCAATCCTAGATCCATTTGTTGCTTATTACTAAAATCCTTCAATCTCCCTCTCCTTTATTCCCTAAATTATCCCCCTCAAATATTCAAAAAACTGCTCCCTGTCGTTTGTCTTAAATGTCTTGCCGTCTGTGTGTATAATGTTGTATCTCTTCTCTCCCTTTTTAACGTGGTTTAAGATAAATGCCTTTACACCGCCCAAAGACTGTGCGAACGTTTTTAACCCCTCTTGATACTCCGCTTCGTTGTATGTCGATGCATTGCCCTGCCTGTTCCACCTTATCATCTATCCCACCTCTTATCGTTCCAAATTTGCTTTATCGGTTTTTTAACCTCGTCAATGTCCACTTCTTTGGTGATGACTTGGCTTGTTTTATAATCCGGTATTTTGATAAATGTTTTTGGCTTTTCTTCCGGTAGTGTCGGTGCAAAGGACGGTGTTTCGTGCAAAACTTCCGTGATATACCGGCGTAAATATTCTTCTGCAAGCATCTTGATTGTCTGCGGTGCGTTCATACATCCGTACCGTATGCTTGATTGATCGTGTCCGGTTTTTCTCCCGATGTATGGATAACTTTTTCCTGCTGCCCGATAAAACCACATCACAACCCAACGTTTGGCGGTGTTTTTTCCTCTTCTGCCCGATTGCAACTCTTCCAAGGTCATACCCAATTGATCTAATAACCACTCCCTTGATTTCATCAGTTTAACCCCTTAAAAAAGTTATCGGTAATGGACTTACACCGGCTGTAAAGTTTGTTTCGTTCCTCTTGGGACATCATGGCGATATCGTTTACCGAACAAAAACGGTATTTACGGCCAAGCTTTTCTTCTGACCAATATTCCATGCAACGCTGAAATTCCTCATAAGTCGGATGATATATGTTTTGTACAAATTCCCATTTATCCGCTCTGATAAGCCGTTCTACTTCGAGATAATCCGGAACAAGCCAATGCATATCTCCGTTGGCACAATCAATTTCCATAAACTTGATGCCGAATGTCGGCTCGACTTCTTCACCGGTTGATTTTTCCCTGACAATCTTTTGTGCATCGCTTTCTTCCAAAATGGCCGTAAGCTGTGCAATATTCGGTCTTGTTTTTGATGATTTCTTAACGTAAAAATGATTGATTGCCTTTGATACTTCATACAGAGGATAATCGGCGAATGCTTCTTTCCATGCTTGGATTTTGGTTTCCTTGCCCTTGCAGAGTTCCATAAATTCATCTTCTGAAATATCGCCTTTGTAAAGTTCTTCAATTTGTTTTAGTATTTCAAGTTCTTTGTCTAGCATCTCAATCCCCCTTATAGCCAATCAAGTGAATGTTCTTTTTTCGGTTCATCAAGCCAATCAAGCGGCTTTTTTTCGGTATATTCGTCTTTCCAACACCCTTGATTAAGCCAAGTTGATGGGTGCTTAATAAAACGTTCTTCGGTTTGGGTAGCTTTACAATGCTCGGTATATCGCTTAATTCCTGCCATTAACTCGTCAAATGTGGCTATGTTTCCGGCAAGGATTGTATTAAACTTCCTAAAAGCATCGTCTTTGGATATTTTTCTGGGAACTTCATCCCACCATTTTTCAAACTCTTTCGAAAAAACTTTTTTATTTATTTTTTTCTTTTCTTTCTTCTCTTCTCTTTCTTTATTAGAAGTATTATTTATATTATTATATATACGTGCGCAAGCTAAGTCTTTGTTTTCATTATCAGATTTTGAACAAACTTCTGACAAACTTTGAACAAACTCTTGACTAACTTTTGACGAACTTTTAGCAAACTCAGAACAAAGTCCGAAATAACTTTGAACAAACTTCAGTTCTCTTGAGTTAAAAATCGACTTTAATTTTTTTATATCCGGTACATCAACTTCTAACTGTTGACATAAACATTTATACTTAACGACACACCCAACTTCTGCTGATGTTAAGCCGTTCATAAAAACATCCTTAAATTCTATCTTATACCAATTCATAATACCCCCTCTTTTTTAAGATCTTTAATAATTGCCACAACTTGGCTTTCTTTTGATTGCGGAAGCGTACCGCTTTTAATAAAAGCCGTATTCATAAAGTTAATCAGTGAGTTTCTTTTCGGGTGGTCTTTTGGCAGACTTAACACTATGGTTAGTATGTCCGCCCCTGTAATTCCTTTTTTAGCCATATAATTTCTCCCTCGTATAAAAAAGGCGGGGTAATTTTTATATGAAATGTTTGAGGGAAAATTACCCCATAAATACCATCAAACAAGGCGGGGCATTTATGAGAAAAGCTTATTAGGATGGAGGAAATGCCCCATAAAACCATCAAAATAAGTTGGCGGCTAAAGCGTATGTCTATCAGGTATCCCAGCCGCCGTGAGATTGTTATTTAAAGAAAGTAAGTAATAATACCCCTAATAATACTTCGGCTCTAAGCCTTAACTTCGTAAAAGTCGTTTGGTTGCACTTCGCCGTTTGTATAAGCGACAATGCGTTGCATATTTTCTTTTGATGGCACTCTGTCTGTTTCTGCCCACGTTCTAACCACGCAATGGGTTAAATCTAAATCACGAGCAACATCTGCCACCGTTTTATTATTTTTTTCTAACCATTGTTTAAAAGTCATTTTACACCTCTGAAAAGAGTATTAATACTATTAATATTATTTGTCAATACAAAAAATAATATTGTGGGTAATAAATTTTCAATGCCTATATTTTTTCTTTAAAATTAATACTTTTTGTATTATAGTATAAGCAGTGAGGTATGATATGTCTGAAAACAGTATTAAAGAAATTCGTAAGAGAAAAGGTATTACCCAAGTCCAACTTGCACAGATGTTGGGAGTAACACAAGGTGCTGTTCAAAAATTGGAAACAGGAGAAAACGATCTTACCGGAAAGATGTTAAGAAAGCTTGCATCTGTTTTAAACGTAGAGCCTTGGGAACTTTTGCCAAAAGATATGCAACCAAACATAACATCAGAAGAAATGGAAATATTAAGAGCCGTCAGAAAAGCCAAAGAAGTAACTGCAAAAACGGACAATATACCGTCAACCTCCAAAGCCGGCTAACGAGGTATAAGATGGCTTCAGATAGTGAAATTATCCTTGTAATAATAATTATCGTTGTCGTTGCACTTATAGTTTCAATACGCATACTAAAGTTAATATATAAAGTTTTTATATATCCTATTGTTGAAGATATAAGACAAATAAAAAATGAAATAACAAAGAAGAAAATAGAAGAACGCTATCAAAATATGGAAATTGAACGCCACCAAAAAGATATTGAGCGGCGCAACAAACTTATTCAAAGACATAAATCAACCCTTATAAAAAAATACAAACAACTAACCTATACTGATGACTATGGCCATTTTAGAAACGATAGTTTTCTTAAAGAATTAGATTATTTTATAAAAAATGTTCTGTTTGATAAAGTAATTCCATCAGAAACCGATTATCAATATGAATATAATCGCTTACAGTTAATAATAGAAAATGCAGCAGAAGAAGAACCGGATATAGAAGTCGAAAATCCCTATGATTTTGAAAAGAAGTGTGCCGAAATACTAAATAATAACGGTTGGCAGGCACAAACCACCCAAAAATCAGCAGACCAAGGAATTGATGTTATAGCCACCAAAGACGGAATAACTGTCGCTTTGCAATGTAAATATTATTCCAAGCCAGTCGGAAACAAGGCCGTACAAGAAGCCTATAGCGGTAAAAAATTCTATAATGCGGATTATGCCGGTGTTGTCAGCAACAATACTTTTACCATTTCTGCTCGTCAGTTGGCCAAGAACTGCCATATTTTTTTATTATCCCCCGATGATTTGAAAAATCTAAATAATCTTCTTAAATAACTAATTTTACACCGTTATAACCGCCAAATGGCGGTTTTTTTGTGCCCTGTTGAAAAAAAGATTTTCGTATTTTCAATACGTTATCTCAAAAATCCCCTTGTTGATAAAAAAAATACTAAAAATATTATTTTTTGTGTTGACAAATAATATTTATAGTATTATTCTTTAATCATAAACAACGACTACAGGAGATTTTAAGATGATGACAATGGACGATATCAGAGCAAACGCAATGAAAGCCGTTTCCGTTCGCTCAAAAATTCAATCAGACATTATCCGCACGATAGAGATTAACCAAATGACGAGAGCCGTAAATAACCGCAACAGGGAATTTACTGCCGCCGTTATCGGTTACGCTACCGCAACAATTCTGATGCTTTTTTGCATCATACTTTAACCAACGGGGGCACTCCGATCCACACTGACTTGTTTTTAATCGCCCCCGCCTTTCTAGGAGAAAAGAGATGACTACATTAACACAACAAGACAAAGCCGAACGCTACGACCTTATAATAGGTTATTTCAGAGATAAGCTTATCGATAAAGCCGACAAGCTTGCCGGAGAGTACATCTATCACGATGAGTGGAAAAAACCGGAATATATGGACGCAACAGAACGTGAAGAAGAAGTCTTAAATGATTTTTTTAACAAGCTTGATGACCTCGGTTACGGTGACTTTGCCGACCTTATCGCCCACGAAGCTTTTGGGGAAGATATGCTCCCAAGCAACCAATTTTATGATCACGTTTACGGCAACAGACCAACATTAGGAGATTAGAGATGACAAACTACTTTATACAACTTAACGATATTAATGTAAATGACCATACCGAAAAAAAGAACAATCTTACTTATTTGTCGTGGGCTTGGGCTTGGGGTGAAGTAAAAAAACTCTTTCCAAACGCAAATTATAAAGTTTATGAGCGTGAAGACGGTTGCATATATTGGACAGATGGCAAAACCGCTTGGGTAAAAACAGGTGTTACTATAAACGATATTGAACATATCGAATATTTGCCGATTATGGACTTTCGCAATCAATCAATTCCGTTAGAAAAGATAACATCTTTCGATGTAAATAAGACCATCCAACGCTCTTTAACAAAGGCTTGTGCAAGACATGGTTTAGGACTTTATATCTATGCCGGTGAGGATTTACCGGAAAATGAACCAAAACCCGAAAAATCCGACTTTGCCAAGATGGCAACGGCAGAAAAAACAGCTAATACCAAAGCCGTCAGAAAAGCCATCAAAGAGGGTGAAACCGAACTTCCCAAAAAGGAACGTTCCGAAGATGAATTAAAAGAACGCTTTTCAAGAACAATGCAATTCCTTGTAAATGTCGAAAGTATGGACAAGCTTTCAAATTCACAAATCGACTTCATCAATAACCTTTGCGTAGAACTTTTTGAAGCCGGATTCAAAGAACAACACCAAATGCTATGTGATTTATACAACAAACTCCAACAAGAGCAACTGAACGATAACGCTAATTTATAGAGGTCAATATGGTTAAATTACTTTGTTTATTACTAAAACGCATCACCACAAAAGGCACAATCATATACGAGAAACACGGAAATTTAGAAAAGATAAAATGGTAACATTTATGGGGCGGTAAATGTAGTCATCCTAAATCTTAAATCTCCACCGCCCCACCTTGAAAGGATTGCTATGATAACAGAAATATCGAGAACACACGCATTAGAATTATTTAAGCCTTACCGGGAGATTATCCGCAAGCTTAATAATATGAAGTCAGAATACGTTTGTATCGATGTCTGCTCCAAACAAACCCTAAAATCAAGAGAGCAAAACAATCTGTTTCACAGTTTACTGCAATGCTTTTGGGAAAGCGGATGCTCATCATTCAACGATTATGACGAACTCCGCACCTACTACAAGCGAGTTGCCGGACTTGTTAAACCGGCAGGCAAATACCTCAAAGAGCAATCTTGGGCAGATGCCAACAAACAACAGGCCAAAACAGCTATTGATATGTGCATCAGAGACATGGATATGTCCGGTGTTATCGGCAGCAACCAAGGCCACAAATACGAAGAGATATTAAAAGGGATAAACGAAATATATCAAGACTGGGGGATGAGATGAAACAAACCGAACAGATTTTATTTTGGTGTAAAAACCACAAGGGCATAACATCAGCCGAAGCTTTTTATAATTTAGGCATTGCACACTTGCCACGCAGAATTGCCGATTTGGAAGAATGCGGACACCAAGTCATCAGAACAACCGAACACGGCACCAATGCCCACACCGGAGCACCAACACATTGGACACGCTATTTTGTATCACAAACAGCACTCGAGGGGTTATTATGATTTTGATAAACGACCATTTCCAAAATAAAAAGCAATACAACATACCACCGGCACAACTTGTTATTGCGGATATACCATATAATGTAGGCAAAGATGCATACGGCTCAAACCCCAAATGGTATGTTGACGGAGATAATAAAAACGGAGAAAGCGAACTCGCCGGAAAACAATTTTTTGATACCGATAAAGATTTTAGAATACCGGAATTTTTTGCTTTTTGTGGTAGATTTTTGAAAAAAGAGCCTAAAGAAACAGGACAAGCCCCTTGCTTGATTGTGTTTTGTGCTTTTGAACAACAATGGACTTTGATAAAAGAAGCAGAAAAACACGGTTTTAAAAACTATATACCGCTTACATTTTATAAAAACTATTCACCGCAAGTCTTAAAAGCAAATATGCGAATTGTTGGCAATACAGAATACGCAATCTTATTCTATCGTGATAAATTGCCGAAATTTAACAATAACGGAAGAATGGTTTTTAATACTTTACCAATGGAACGTGATACAGAAACACCACGATTACACCCAACACAAAAACCTCTTCCGCTATTAAAACAACTTATAACCTTGTTTACAGATAAAGGCGATGTTGTTGTTGACCCGTGCGCGGGCAGTGGTTCAACTTTATTAGCTGCTGAAGAATTGGGGCGTAAAGCGTATGGTTTTGAGATAAAAAAAGAGTTTTGCGATATGTTTGAAAAAACAATGACCGCAAATGTAGAACCCGAACTTGGATTGGAGTAAAAATTATGATTAGAGAATTAGTTTTAGTTTATAAGATTTGGAAATGGCACGACAAGACATTTCCGGAAGCAACAGTATTAAACCAAAGAGAAAAGCTTATCGGCGAAATTGCCGAATTTGAAGATGCAAAGGCAAAGTACATTAAGTCGCCATACCCACGCAGACCAAAGTATAAGGTTGCCGTAGATAATGAACTGATAGATGTAATTATTGCCGGTATCAATTGCCTGAAATATCCCGATATTTACGAGCGTGTGGCAGTAAAACACGAAATCAATACTCACAGAACTTGGAAAGGAACGCACCATGTGTCAGATGATTAATCATAGTATGGAAGAAGTATATAAATACGAAGCCGAAACCTTACGCAAGATGGTGTACCAATGTGCAGACCTATTGTATAAGTATGGGCATAAGTTCGATAAGGAAGACCGAGATAAGGCAATCGACCTTGTTTGTTCCGTGGAAGCAAAAAAGGCATCCGATGCCATTATCGAGAATATAAGAAAGGCTGCAGAATGAGAGTTCTCGAATTATTTAGCGGATATGGAAGTCAAGCTTTGGCCTTGGAAAATCTAGGCATAGAGTTTACTTCCGATATATCCGAGATAGATAAATACGCAATTCAAGCCTATAATCAATTACACGGAGAAACACATAATTGGGGAGATATTACCAAGATAGACGAAACCAAGCTACCTTATTATGACCTCATTACCTATTCTTCACCTTGCCAAGATTTTAGCGTTGCAGGACTAGGAAAAGGCGGCGATATGGGCAGTGGCACACGTTCTTCCCTATTATGGGAGTGTGAACGAATAATCCGTGCTGTAAAGCCGAAATATCTCTTAATGGAGAACGTTAAAAACCTTGTCGGCGAAAAGCATAAACATAACTTTATTCGTTGGTTGCACGTTTTAGAGATGATGGGTTATCAAAATTATTATAAGGTATTAAATGCAAAAGATTATGGTGTGCCACAAAATCGTGAACGTGTGTTTGTCGTATCTATATTAGGTTGCCAACAATATCTTTTTCCTAATCCGATAAAGTTAGAGAAACGCTTAAAAGATGTGCTTGAGAGTGATGTTGATGAGAAGTATTATTTGAGCCAAAAACTAATTGATGGATTTTTATATAAACAAGCAAGAGGAGATACTTTTGCAACTAGGGGGATAAATATAAGAGAAAAAGACGGATATGCCAGTACATTAACGGCAAGAATGTGGAAAATGGGCATAACAGATAATTATATCCAAGAGCCTTTGCTTATCCGAGAGGCAACACAAAAGGGATATGTCGAAGCCTATGATGGTGATGGCGTAACACTTGACGAGCCGAACTCACAAACTCGGAGAGGTAGAGTCGGCAAACAGGTATCAAACACATTGACCACATCTTGCAATATTGGTGTTGTTCAACTTGGTAATATAGTAGAAACCGACAGCTTTGGCGGTAATCCTGAACGTGGTAGAGTATATGATGATAAAGGAATTAGTCCTTGCTTATCAACAATGCAAGGTGGTGGATTAGAGCCTAAAATTATGTGTTACGATATAAAACAAATGGTAGCTGTCCGAAAAAACACTATAGATACAAGAGAATTTGTCGAAGAATTAAGAAAACACAGAAAATATTCCAACCAATACATTGCCGAGAAAGTAGGTATCCCTATAACAACGGTTGAGCATTGGTTTAGAACAGACAAAAGTCAAAGTATCCCTAGTCCAAAACAATGGTATAAGCTAAAAGAACTGTTAGAACTAGACGATAAATATGATGCGTTTGTTACCGAGTTCGAAGAAAGAGAGGGAACATTTGAAAAGGCTAACCGCTGTTATGAAACAGAGGGTATAGCTCCGACAATGACCGCAGCATCAAGCGATGAGAAGATAATCCATCAATATCGCATCCGCAAACTTACACCAAGAGAGTGTTGGCGATTGATGGGTGTTAAAGATGAACAGTTTAACAAATTGCACGATATATCTAATACGCAACTCTACAAGCTAGCCGGAAACAGTATCGTGGTAGATGTGCTAATGGGAATATTTAAGAACTTACTTCTCTCTGATGAGGGAACTAAAGGACAATTAAATTTATTATAGGAGAAAAGCTATGAGTAAAGATACACCAGAAGTCGGAGATGTGTGGATAAATAAAACAACAGGTGATAGGGTTCAGGTTAAATTGAGTCTTACTACAATTATATATGCTTGGCACGAAGTTGGAGAAACCATCTATACATATGATTTTGATAGAGATATGTTTTTAAGAGCATTTACCTATCTCGGCAAATCCAAAGCAAACATAGATGATTTATTTAAGACGGAGAATGAAGAATGAGTATATGGACACATATTACAGGCTGTATTAGAATAGATGATATAAAAATGATGTTTCAGCCAAACAACAAAACCGATTTTTCTAAAATATTTGTTAGAAACACTTGGTATCACCCAAACAGCAAAGGTAATTTACCAACTGGTTCAGAGGGTAGTATTGATGTAGAATTTATTGACAGAAATGATGATGAATCTTCTTATATGAGAACGGTAACTTTTTTCGGAGATTTAAGAGATTTTGGTAAAGAAAATTGTAAAAAGGTTATTGATTGGTGGCGTCATATTCCCGAAAGTTTAGGAAAAAGCTGTATAATTAGACAAGCTGTTTTACAAATATCCCCTGAAGATGGACAAATGATTGTTTTAACTGAAAAAGATATGAATATTACAGACGGAGAATGAGTGATGACTATAAAAGTAGGACAGGTTTATAAAAAAGATGATAGCATAATGGTAATAACACAAATTAACAAACATTTCGACAGCCTACGATACGATTATATTTATAATGACGGTATGGTGTGCAATTATATGCGAGAAGATGATGTCTTATCGCCTGACACAGAGCTTATCGCAGAATATCCAACTTGGCAAGAAGCTGTAAACAGTAAAGAATTTAAGGGAGAATGAAGAATGATTAACATACAAGACATTATACCATTTATGAAAGATGGCTGGGTAGCTATGGATAAAAATGGTGATTGGCATTGGTTTATTCGCAAGCCTTATATATCAGCTCAAAAAGGGACTATTGTTTGGTCTATGCGAAAGTCATCGCCGTATAATGTTAAAAGTTTGATGTTTATGGAAGTCGCTCCTGTTGATGACTGGACTAAATCTTTAATAAAGGTAGGTGGAAAATGAAAATTAGAAAGTGCTGTGAAAATTGTAAACATTATGAGTGTTGGGATGAAGAAGATGGTGATTACGGTTGCGAATTGGCTTTTGAAAAAAAAGATATTGCAGATTATTGGAATAGCTATGAAAAAAATGACTGTAAACATTATGAAACAAATATGGATAAATTAGCAGAAGTTTATGTGATTGACGAGGAGTTAAAAGATGACTAACTTAACCGAGCAATTAAAGAAAGGCAAACTTAAATTAGGGGAACATTATTATTACACAACAATATTTTCTCCAACTGTTCATATTCAAAATTTTACCAGAGATGTAATAAGTTTTCAAGATTTCAAAGAAACTGTCGCCGAAGTCCTCGCACCAGTGCCTAGTTATGAGGAATATCAATCACTTTTATCCGACCAATTAGCAAAGAACGAGGGTGTTGAGATTAACAACGAACTTGAAGAACGCTTAAAAAAGACACAAAAGCTAGAATTGGATTTAAGGAGAGAAAATCGAAACCTTAAAAAATGGTGTGAAGAATTTAATGCCCTAGATGTAGCAAAGGAAAACGCACATTTAAAGGAACTGCTTAAAGAGTGCCAAAACAAATTGGTATGCTATAAGCCGTACGATAAAGCCCAGTTGTTAAAAAAGATAGACCAAGTGTTAGGAGAAAATACAGATGAGATTTGAACAAGCACTACAAGCTATGAGAGAGGGTAAAAAGGTTAAACTCGCAGATTATAATACCCGTTATTGTATAGTGTATGGAAGTATATGGGAAGAATCTATAAATCCATCAGGAAACGTTTATTACGCTGGTGGAATTGCAAATTTAAGCTGCTATAAGATTCTAGCAGAAGATTGGGAGATAGTAGAAGATGAGTGCGTATGATTATATGGACAAAGACGTTCTTATATACACTCTTTATGAACGGGATAGAGAGATTGAACGCTTGAAAGAAGATTTAAGACGAGAGATAAGAAAACAAGATGATTTAAAAGAGGAAATAACGAGATTAAAACCTTATGAACAGCGAGCAAAAATATCTTATGACAACTGGGTAACAAATGAAGAAAGGGATGTTTATGAGTAAAGAGAGAATAACCTGCCGGACACATTGTATCTATTGGAACAGAGATGA
>Ga0247610_10001034_pt1 | contig 35678 bp, 47 predicted proteins | sample 174DNAGHGhighgp2_FD_193483 | JGI IMG/M metagenome (GOLD analysis project Ga0247610, IMG submission 193483) | Sheep rumen microbial communities from Palmerston North, Manawatu-Wanganui, New Zealand - 1742 DNA GHGhigh gp2 | ecosystem: Host-associated > Mammals > Digestive system > Stomach > Rumen...
ATTCTGGGAGTCTTGGAGTTGTATCTCATACTCATTGACTTCTTAGATATCTTTCCCACTCTGCTTGTTTTTGTTCTCTGATTTTTGCTGCCTGTCTATCTATCAATATTTGTGTAGCGTCATCTAGTAGTTTATCTATCTCTGCTTGTGTTTTTCACTCTGCTATTTTTGATAGCTCATTGTATCTTTCTATTTCTCCTTTCTTGAAGCTAGCTTTTGTGTTTCAGTCTACTTTTAGAGCTTCTACGTATTGGTTATATAGGTTTCGGTCTAGCTTTGTTTTAACTGCTTTGGATTTTAGTGCGTTTCATAATCTTTCTAGAGTAGTGAATCCTAATGATCCAAGGATAAATCCTCACCGTCATCCTACAGTTGATGCTAGCATTACTCATGCGTATCTTATCCAGTTTCCTAGCCATACACGAGTTTGTTTATATTGTGTCTTTGCTTTTATTGTTTTATTCACAATGTCTGGAGATTGTTTTGTGAGTTCTACTAGTTTTTTTATTCCTGGTAGGATATCTTCCATCTGGTCTAGTGTTTTCTCATCTCGCTTTATTATTTGATTCTTTGCGTTATCTTTTAGCATTGAATCTTTTCATAGTAGGTCTGATAGCACTTCAAGATTTTCTGAAAGTTCAGCATATCCTTGGTCTATCTTGCGTAGCATTTCAGATGATCCTTGTTGCTCTAGGAATTCATTCCATCTCTCATATAACGCTTTTTTTACTGCTTTAGGGAAATTACCAGAGCTATCCCAATCTCCTTTTGAAGTGAAGTTTGTTCTGATATTGTGTGCGTCTTTTTCTGATATCCATGATTTTTCTGTGATTATATCTGTCATGGATTCTATATATTTGGCTACAGCTCTTTCATTTGCTGACAACACTCTACCGTCATTTGCTACTACTGCTCTTTTTGGATTTCCTTTGTCATCTAGTCGTTCTATATAGTCAAGTCCGTTTTCTCTTAGTAATCTTTGGAATGGTTCGCTATATAGGAATTGTCTTGATCTTATATTCTTTTGTGTAGATAGTGCATCATATAGCTTTCATATAGCTTTCTTCATTTGTTGGATTCTATCCACGTATTTTTGCATTCTTGTGAGTCCGTCTGATAGAACTTCTCTTTGGATTTCATCAGGGGACATTTTATCCTCCAGTCTTGTATCTTTCACGTTTCATTTCTTATCTGTGATTTCAGATACAAGTCTGTCTACTATTCTAATAACAGAATCAGTGAATGGATTATTCTCCACTACTTCTATTTGCTTCTCTGTAAGTCACTCTCTTCTGAATAGCTCATCCCTTGCCTCTCTCTCCTCAATTTCTTTTCTTGTTTGTTTTTCTAGGTCTGGTTTGAATATATTATCTACTGCTTCTTTTGCGTTATCTTCTATGTCTTTCATTAAGTCCAGTATCTTTGCGATAGTTGTTCTTACTTCTTTTGCTCATTCTGTTTCTTTTACTTCGGCTGTTCATTCTACTGTTTCTGGTGTTTCTGTTACGGCTTCTTCTACCCTGACTTCAGGAGCTGGCGTTGCCTCAGATTCTATAGTGTCTTCTCTCTGTGGTTCAGCAGTAGTTCTAGTTGGTTCTTGTACACTAATCTCTGTGACATCTCTTACTGTTTCTGGGACAGTTTCCACTACTTCTCATTCTGTTATTCTTCATCTTTGAGAATCTTTGAATAGCTTTGATGCGGTTTCGAATAGAGTATCTAGTATTGTTTCTCATCCTGTTTCTTCTTTAATTTTTGCTGCTTCTTCTTGGAATGTTTTATGAAAATTATTTAAGGCATCTTGGAATACTGCCTTTGCTATTTGCATCTTATATTTAGCTCATTGTATATCTACATCTACCTTAGATTTTACATCCTTTGCTTTTGATTCTATCTTTCATGTAGTATCTCATATTTCTTCTGGAAGCTTTGGAGTAGTAGTTCTTCTTATTTTTTCTTTTTCTTTAAGAACATCTACCAACTTTGCACCTGCTTTGATTCTATCTGTATAGACTTTTACAGCTCTACCTATTGCTGTCTTATATTTGAGATAGTCTACTCATTTTCTACCTAGGACTTTGAGTCATTGTGCTATTTTTATTGTTGCTACTGCAGATACAGCCTCTCCATATTTTTCTATTGTTTTTTCATTCCATCAGTCAGTAAATCAGATGAGATTTCATAGTCATATTGCTATATCTGCTATTCCACCCATTACGTAGTTGAATACGTTATCTATTTTAGCTCATATATATGGGAGTCCTGTCGCTGTTGTGAAAGCAACTCCTCCTGGAGTTAGAGACATTATTCCAGCAAATACTGTTGATGGGATATCAAATCAGATTCTTCATAGTTTTTCATAGTCTACGTTAATCTGGTCGAAGAAATTTCTATCATTATCTCGATCGTTTATTGTTCTATCGATATCATAATCTAGGTCTGATAGTTGATTTCAAAGATTTATCCATGAATCAACCAAAGCTCTAGATATTCATTTTGAAACTTCATCTTGTTTGATTTCATTTCAATTTGTGTCATAGTATTTACCGTCTTCTTCATATGCGTTTCAGAACATTAGGGAATATAGTTTGTCTTTTATCCAAGAACTATCTCCTGTGTATGTTTCTTTTAGCATAGTATTTACCTTGCTATTGAAAGACTCACTAATGTATTTGTTTGCATAGTCTGATAGTAGTCTGTTATATTCTATTGTGTCTCATGATTCTATTGTTTCCCTCAATTCTCTTAAGCTATTCATTTGGTTATCATATGTTTCTTGAATCTTATTGAGTTCGTCTGCAGAGAGATTGAAATTAGTGTAGGTATTGAATGCGTCTTGTAGTTCTTTTATATCTGCCTCTCATTTGTTTGCAGCAAGTACGGATCTTACTAGGTTGTAGTCTGATGCTCATGATATGTTATATCCAAGCTCGTTAAACTGGTTTGCTGCGTCTTTTATTATCATTGCAGATTGGATGTATTTTGTTATTTCTTCTGGAGTTCTTCATTCAAGCTTCTCTGCTCATCAAGCGAATGCAGATATTCAATATGCGATAATATCTTCATCCGTTAACGCTTCTAGTAGGGAATCTTGTTTGTTGGCATAGTTATCATTAACTGACAGAGCACCATAAAAGTCTGCATATTGGTTTATGTCTCTTCTGTTATCTGTCTCTACGTCATATAGACAGTCTTGAATAAATGCATTTATTGTATCATCTGACACGTCTTGCCATTCTGGATATGTTTCTTTGATTTGTTCCGCAGTCAGAACTCCTCAGTTTTGAGCGTATTCATATGTTATTGAGTTATATGCGTCTCACAATGTTGATGTAGAGTCAAGCGATCTTACTATTGGCTTTGATACGATTGTGCTTCCATTTGTTAAATATACAGTATCTCATTCGTTATTTGTCCATCATTCGTTCAGTCATTTATCTATTCCAAGACTCTTTGCCAATACATCTATTGGAGATGTTCATGTCCTAACTCATTCGAATAGTAGGTCTCCTTTGTTTCCCTTTTCTTCTACTTGTTTTGATATTTCATAATCTTCGGCTATCATCTTTGACCCTTGCTCGTATGCTGTTCCTATATCTTTTCATGCTATTTTTGATGTCACTCTTTGTACTCATTGCTTTGCTACGTCCACTATATTTCTTGGACTTTCCACGTATTCTATTTCTTTAAGTTGTGCTTTTTGCTCTGGAGTTGTCTCTGTTATTGTTGCAGATGGGTATTTTGGAGCTTGGGATTTTATTATATTAGAAACTCATTTAGGTATTTCTACATCTGGTGTAGGTGTACCTGTTCATGTTGATAGTTTCTGAACTGCATTACTTCTTGCTTGCTGTTCTGCTAAGAATTTTTTTCAAGACGTTGCCATGTTTTATGTTGAATTTTGGTTAAAAGTTCATCACAGGTTTGATTACAGTTCCTGTATTATTATTGGCTTGGTATGCTCATTGGCTACTGAAGTTTGATTTACTCATCTCTGGGATAGCTGGTCAGTTGGTTATGGTCCTTACTTGCTCTGCCAAGATATCTATTGCAGATCTTGATTTTTCATCTAATCCCTCTTTTTTTAAGTATCTCATGAGTTCTTGTTTATTTGCTCGGAAGTCATATGGATTACCCTTTACGCTTTCGTATGCCTTGAGTAGTTCTGTGTATGTTGTTGGTCAGATTACGTCTGCGTATTTTGTATTTATCGTTGTTAACATTCCATCTAATGCTCAGTTTATGATTGCAGTGTTAAGTTCTTTACTGTTTTTTGTACTAGGGAATATCGATTGGTATTCTTTAGTTTCCTTTTCAGAGAATCATGCACCTGTAATAGCTTTCCTATAATTTATGATGGCTGTATTTATTTGAGTTGCAAGAGCTCTAAGTTTTGGATCTTTTACTTCTCCTATCTTTTCTGCCACATCTTCTTCTAATCCTGCAAATAGTGATGTTTCTCATCCCATTTTTTCATATTGGTCTAATGCTATTTGAATAGATGCAAGTTGTCCTAGTGCGTTTTGTGCTGCATTAAGTTGATTCTTCTCATCTTGTCCAAGTCATGATACTGATTTTGAAAGGATATACTCCAATGCACCATCATAGTTTCAGGAATCCACAAATTTCTTCACATTATCTGTGAATTGTCATTGGAATGCTACGGATCGGTTTGGATTTACTGCTAAATCTGCTGCAGTCGTAAATGCAGCATTTGCTTCTTGATTAGATGTTGCAGTCTCAGGCGTAGTTTGCTCTGCTGTTCAAGGAGTATAATATCATGTCACATCTGATAGTTTATATGTAGTATATCCTAATCCCATTTTGTTTGAACCGTTACTATCGAGCAATGTTACAGTTCATTTTTTTGGATCTATGCTTACTACTATTCCTGTATGTCAGTATTTTTTTGTATTTCATGTTGCTCGGCTTTGTGTTCAGTCGAAGTATGCTATAGCTCATTCTGTAGGATATTTAGCTGTAGCGTAAGGTGCAAGGTCTTTTGCTTGGCTTATCTTTAGATTAGATCCTAAGAATCCTAGATATTCATTTACTGGCTCTCCACATCGTCATTGTCTGATTGCTCATCCACTTGCTATTAGGTCTTTATATGTTGTTACAAAGTTGTTGTATGCGGTTTGAACATTGGCTGTTCCTCATCATGTGAGTTCTGATACATCATATCCATAGTTCGCTGCGATGAAGTTTTGCATAGCTTTTTGTCTTTCATTTGCGTCTTCTATTCCTTGTATATATTTTAATACAGCGTCAGACATTGCTGTTGATGTACTTCATTGTAGCTTTGATAGAGCTTTTAAGTTGTCTTCTGCTGTTAATATCTTGTTATCTATCTCCTGGAATTGTTGCAATACTGAAAGTTGTATAGATTTTACGGCATCGTCAAAATCTTCTCATAGTCTTTGTATGTTTGTATTATAATCCTGTATTGCTCTTATGTATGAAGCTCTTTGTTTTAGAGATGAATATATATAGTTATTTTCTAGGTCGTCCATGTTTTGTTGGTATCCTTTTTCTACTCTCTGAATCATATATTCTGATCCGCTTCTGTCTGCTATTGCACTTCCTACGCTTGCTGCTCGTTTTTCGTCGAACATACTTCTTTTTAGTGTTTGCATTGCAGAATTAAATTGAGCGTCTAGGTTTGTTTTGGCTAGGTTATAATCTTCCATAGTTCTTTGGAGGTTTATATCGTAGTCTTCTTCTGCTCTGAAGAAGTCTTTTAGTTGTTCTTGTGCGAATTCTTCTCCTATGGATACAAGCTCGCTTGCTTTACCTTGTTGTATTTTTCTTACAACTTCCTGGTCTACTCAAAGCTGGTTTGCTATTGTTGCAGTATCATATATTCATGCTGTGTATGCTTTTTGTATCTCTTTGATTAGGTTATTTATATCTGCTACGTTTGTGCTTCCTGTAGTGTATTGATAGTTTTCACTTGCGAGTTTTAATGATCCTAGGCCTTTAATGCTATCGTTGAGTTGAGATACTGCTTTTTGGAATGTTGCATCTGCGTTTGTATCGTCTATTTTTGGCTCATACATATCAAAATTACCTTTTGCTTTAAGGTCCAAAGTAGAGTTCGGAGTAGTAGTTGTTGTCTTTGTTGGTTCTACTATTCAATTTTTATTATTCTCGGAAGTATTAGAAAGGATTTCTAGCATATTATTATAATCTACACTTCATTGTCATTGGTTTTGACCTAGAGCGTATTCCTCTCTCCTTGTTGCGTTGTTTGTACTAGGAGAAGTTGGGTTTGCTCCATCTATTTTTGCACTACCACCATTCATTGTTTTGCTTGGCTGTGCGTTTGCTGTGGCTTCACTAGTGTTTGGTGCTATAGTACCTCCCTTATTCCCTCAATATACGATGTCCTCGTGTCAGAGGTATTTTCAGTTTTTATCATAGACTATACCATTTTTTACTGTGTGTCAATATTGGTTTGCCATTTGTTTAGAATTTATCGGATAAATCGAAATTTCATACAGGTGTTGCACGGATTGCCAATCCTGAAAGGTAAAGGTCTGCACCTGGTGTCTCAGACTTTATTTGTACTCTTATTCTCTTCCCTTTTCTCCTTACCATTGCTTGGTCTAGGACTAAGTCTATTGGGAAGAGTAGGTTATTATATTGGTTTACTACGTCTCTGTCGTATGGATCGTACTCTGGTATTTCTGGTCCTCATATCTCTATTTGGAGTTTCTGGTACGTATCATATACTTGCTGTCGGTTTACTTTCTTATTACAGATTTGTTTTCCGTCCACGTACACGTTTATTTCGAATAGAGCTGTATTTCATTCGTATATTTGCTCTGTGTTTCCTGTGTGGATGTTTATTGCTCATGTGAGTCTTACTCCGTTGAACAGTTTCCACTCTGCAACTTCTCATAGTGCCATGTTAACGGTATTGTATTCGAATGCAATTGGATTTACTGTTATCTCATCGTCGTCTTCGTCATATTGTGAGTCATATTTTGCGTCACTCTGATAGAAGAATGTTTTTGGTCAATTCCATCCTCATCCTCCTGCTACTACGTGAGCTGTTCCGCTTCTCTCTTCTCCTATTCCTCCGTCTGCTGTCCAGTCCCAGTCGTAATTTTCCATAGAGGCGAAACTTTTTCCGTTATCTACTAACCATTGCTGGTGTTGTAGGTCTCGGAGTAATACGATGTCGTTTGCTTCTCATGCTTTCTTTGACCTTAGGTGGAATTCTACTGTGTCGTCTTGTTTATTGAAGAAAGCGAATCCGTATGGTTGTTTATCTGCTATGTTATTATCTATCCATTTTTGGATTCCGAATTGTGTATCTGAAATGTCTCCGATCTGTGGATCGTAGATTCCTGATGTATATCATAATGTTCTTACGTGTTTGTCTGCACAGAAGAAGAATACGAAGTTTCCTGCTGCTACACATAGATTTTTCCCTGCTAGTCTATTTCCAGAAGCTAGTGGCAATGTTCTTAGTGTTTTATTTGTTGCATATTCTGATAATAGGTTTCTATCTAAGTACTGCACGCTGTCCTGACAGAATATGTATAGGTTCTGTTGTGTTGATACCATTGCCTGTACAGCTGATGGACATATTATCTTGTATGGGATGAGGAGATTATCCGCATCTCTTCTGGCTGAAAAATCTCTAGCGTTCTTCCGCCAGTCTTTAGTGTCCCTATTTATCTCATGTGATAGTATTATTCTATTTGTTGGGCGTAAGTCTGTATCTATTTCATTTAGGAAAACAAACCCCGAATAGTAAACTCAATGTGTTGACATGAAGTTTGTATTTGGCGTTTGTCATCCATCTCTTGATGGCATATTCTCATTTGGAAGTGGAATTAGTCCGTCTCCCTCTCTGTACCAATATGGTCTTCTTCCTTTTGTTAGGATTAGGAGACAATCTCATATTGCCACGAGGTCATAGTCTGAGTAGTTATTTGATACGAATGTTGAAACTACTCCAAGGTCTCTTCCTCCTGATGGTAGTAGTTTATATAGGTGAAGTTCCCATCCTCCGTTATTTTGGATTACTAGTGCGTATAGGTTATTTTCTGTTGCTTTGAGTTTTATTATCTCTCCTATTTCTCATAGGGAAGAGTAGACTCTGAATCCGTCTCTCATTATGATTGCTTGATTCTCTAGTCTACAGTTTCTGAGGTAATTGGAATAAGAGGTAGGAGTAAACACTTGGTTATATCCTGCCACAAATCCTTTAGTGAAAGCTTCACTTATTGTTACGTATCAGCTGTTATTGAATCAGTTTGCCATTAGATTATTGGTGCTTTACGTTGTAAATTTCTATTCCATCACATTTCTTGTCTGAATCCTTTATTTGTATTTGCATATTTATCGTAGAATAGGATCAGATTTCCATATCATTCGTTTAGTTTCATTGCTGCGTCATCTGTTCTCTCTGTTTCATATAGGAGTTCTCCTGCTACTAATACTGCCAACATATCCAAGTCCCATCTCTCGTCAGGGATTACTGTCTTATCTGTTAGGTTCTTCAATGTTTCTATTTTCTTGAAGTAATTGAGCTTGAAAGTCTTTAGGTATCGTGCGTCGTATGATACGATTCTTATTAGACTTATTCCGTTCTTGTACAGTATTGTCCAGTATTGTTGGAAGTCTGTTGGATATCTATAGTCTGCGTAGATCATCTCCATTTCGTTGTTATCTGTGACAGCGAATAGTTGATATGTTGCCTCAGCTTCGTCAGGGATTTTGTATAGGAATTCTATTACTGTTCCCTGCTCTACTGGGATTGTTAAGTCTTCGTCTATTGTCAGCCATTGCTCTGTATCTGTTGCGTTGAGCGTGAATTTGTAAACTGTTCCTTTTACAAGACATCGTCCCCTTGTAGGAACGTCTTTTTTGCTTGCTATGTACAGTCTCCTGTCTCACTCTTCGGCTGGTTTACAGATTACCTTTTGAGGTCTCCTGTTGAAAGAGTATGTTCCACGTAGGAATTGGAGGTCTCCTCCTTTTATGTTTGGAGCGTATTGGCTTTTTTCTAAAACTACGTCGAACTTCCTGTCTGATAGTACCCTGTGCATTACGCTATTTATCTTTGGTACTACTCTTCCCCATGTGGAGTAGGTTGTATTATCTGAATCTACTGACATGAGGTCATAGACTTTATTGATTATTTCATTTAGTTGTAGCATGTTTATATTATTTAAGAGGTAATTCTTCATTTATTTCAGGATATGCTGTCCTGTAAGCTTGGCTTAGTTTTACTATTGCTTCTTTTACTGCAGCTGGTTCTTTATCGTATTGTTTTTTGAGTGCGTTTAGTACAACTACAGCTACGTTTTTTCTTTTTAAGTATTCTGGATCTTTCTTTGCTTGTTCTTTTTTGAATAGTGGTCGATATCTCCAGTTGAGCATTCCTGCGAGCTTCTTTACGTCTGCATATGTTACGTAAAATCTACTTTTGTATCATTTACCGTCGTTTGTTTTCCATGAGTTCACGAATCGGAATCCTCATTCGTCCCATCCTACTAGACAGATGGCGTGTCATCCTGTTCTTTGTGTTACTGGGATTAATGTTTTTAGTTGTCCCTTTGTTAGTTCACTCCATGTTGTTTTATTTCATCTTAGACACCATGCTATTGGACATCCTTTGAATAGGTAACGTTTCATTTTCTCTATTGCTTTATCTGTACCGTCGAATGATTCATAGCTATATCAGTCAAATTTTGCATAGTCTCATTCTACTGTTGCGATTCATAGCTTCAATGCTGTGTTGATAGCTTTTTCTACATAGTCTCAGCTATCGTTTTTGTCGTCTAGGTCGTGTCCCATGTTTTTCCATAGGTCTTTCCAGTCTGGTGTTACGATGTTTTCTTTTGTTGGGAGTATTCCTTTGTCTTTTACTGCGAGTACCTGTACTCCGTGACTTGTTGCGTTAGCTGTGCAACTTCCCCATCCATTTTGATAGTTTGTAGTTCGTATCCATTTTCACAATGAAAAGGATTTAGGGAGTTCTATTGTTCGGTCTAAGTCAATGGCTTCCTCTGCTTTGAAGTCTCTTTCGTCCATCATATCTTCGCTTAGTGTAAGACATCCTGGATCTTCTCTGATTTCTGACATTTTTTTATAAGGTTTAAATCTAAAGTCCCTTAGGGTTGATTTTATTGGCATTTTGTCTTTATATTTTATATAAAGTTGCTCTATGAAGTCTTCTCTACTTCGGTAGTATCGTCCTTTCATTCTTGTATCCTACATAAATTTTCGAATAGGCATTTTCTGCATGAATTTATTTGGAGTCAGTATTTGCAGATTCTTTTGTCTGCGTATTCGTATTCTTCTTTTTCTTTCATTTTATTAGTTCTGGTATATAGAATAAATCGTCATCTGTTTTGTATAGTACGGTCTCCATTATCTCTCTTACTCCAGGTGTGAGTACTTGTTTGCACATTTCATATAGCTTTTGCATTGCTTCTCTTGGGTTTTGTTTGTCTTTTACGAAATTGTTATAGTCTATGTGGTCTTTTCTTGGTATCCTTATTTTATTCTGGTCTATGTTTACGTTATATTGTGCTTTGTACTTCTGACCTAGTATGTGGTGGATATCAGTTGCTGTCTTGTCTATTATTAAATTCAATTTATATTTTTTACCGTCCTTTTCAATGATTTTATCATTCCTTTCCATCTTTGACTTTCATTAAAGTTAAAGCTGATAATGCATCGTCTTTATTATAAAATATTCTTGCTGTTGATTTATGAACTCCTCGGAGATCGTTTGCGTGTAGGAATTGGATTAGCAATATGCTACCTACATATTTTTTCCTGTAGATTCAGTATCCCAGGTTTGTTTTGTATATTTTGTATTCCCACATTTTTATTATTGGTTATTTGCTAAATTCTTTTAAAGCCATTAAGAATTCTTTTTGTTGTTGGTTGATTGTGTCATTGTATTTTGTCACTAGATTATCTACGCTGTTTATGTATAGCACAACTGTTGCTACTATTGCTGCTAATGCTGTCAGCATTACTACGAGGAATGTCCCTCTCTCTGATGATGTTAGTTTACTTAGAGCGTTCCCCGTTTCTTTTATTACTCACTTATCTACCATTTTTTCTTGTATAGGATAAATAAAAAACAAGCGAGTAAAATCACCAAGATTCGTACTGTGTTCTCGCTTGTTGCCATGGTTGTATCTTTAAGATCTAAAGAAGTTTTTTCCTGATCCATTCGATATTATTCTTGTATCCTGTTGCTACTGCTTTACCGAATTTCTCAAAGTATTTTTGCCTTAGAGTCTCGATATCATCTTCAGTATTTGAAACTTCATCTTTTTTGTTTTCTTCAGGTTCTGAACTGTCTTCTGGTTTAGAAGATGCGTTTTCAGATTCTACGTGCATCTCTGCTTCGTTTTCCTCTGCTCCTAAGTCTACCACATTGTTTGGTGTAGGATTTTGGATTTCGTCATCATCTTCCTTTTGGAGTTCATCGTCTATTACGACGTTTTCATCTCCTAGTTCTTTTGTGAATCCTAAGAATTCCTTGATTCTAAGTATTTCCTTTTTTAATTGGAAGTACTTCTTGTATTCTGTAGCGTATACAATTCCTCTATCGTTTAATATCTTATTGTATTTCTCCTTATCGAATACGTTGCTTTCAATTCCATACTTTCACGCTAGTATGAGAGCTTCTCTTTTATACCTGAATAGGTTTGTGTACTCTTCGGCTTTTTTGTTGAGTCAGCTTGCTAGATATGTTTCTTTTTGATCTAGGGAGAACTCAAGTTGTACATTTTCGTTATATGCCATTTGTCATATAGGTTGGAAAATAAATCTATGTCCTGGGACATATATTGGAGGCGTGAATCTCTCCACGTCTCCTTATATGCTCTAGGCAATTGTTGTTCCGTCTCACTTTGATCCCCAAAGTCCGAGTGATGCAACTCTTGAGAATTCGAAGGCATAGTCTCCGATAATCTTCATGTTTGCATTGTCAGTGTTGTTGTCGATCCAAGTTTTCAATCCGAATCCAGATCCGTTCAAATTAGCCATTTGAAGAGATTTAGTTTGGTTGATGAATCTTGTATTTCTAACGAACCAGTTAGTTGTGTTACCAACTGATACACCGTCTTCATTTGTCCATCCGAAGATTGACATAGGGATAACTCTAACTTTATATCCTCTCCATGAGAATACATTTCTTTGAGCAGAGTTTCCGTTAGCGTCTGCACTCTTTCCGTTGAATTCGTAAGGAACCCATCTTGAGTCTACGTTAAGGATTTTTCCTGCTTCAGCCTCTAACTCGATAGGTACGATTAAGTCGTATACTCCATCTAAGTTATCAACTTTCATTCAGTTCTGAAGAACTGGTCCTTGTAATCCATCTTGTAATGTTCCTTTCAAAGCCTTAATTGCGTGCAATAATGCTTCTTCAGAGAATACTGGGTGGATTATGTTTCCATTCACTTTCATTCCACAGTTAGCATATTCTGCTGTACCGTCTTTGAATGGGTGGTGAATAGAGAATAATGGTTCTCCATCTTCTCCAGTTCCAGCTGGTCCATTGATTTGAGTAGCTGAGAATCCTCTAGTATATAATGAAGCTCCAAGTTCTAGTAATTTTCTGATTCCAGATCTTACTAATCCAGTAGAACTTTCTTTGATATGACGTAAGTATTGAATTCCTGTAGTATCGTTAGGGATATTAGATAATTCTCTACTTGTCTGTAACCATTGAGTAAGTAATCTTGTATATACAACTTTACCTCCCCAAGTGTGGAATTGATATCCTTTGTTTGCTCATTTAGCAACGTGGATATCTGGAGCGATTCCTGATTCTGGAATTTCTTTGATGTCTCCGAACTCTCCAGCTGATGAGAATCTCTCTGTTGGTGAGTATACAGTTTTTGGAGACAATGCAAGTTTGCTCAATTCTCCAGCTAGGTCGTATCCGTGAAGTTCTTCTTCCATTACGTGAGTCAATAATGGATTCAATAACTTATGACCTCATCCGAAGAAACTTATCTGTGTATTGAAGTCTACACCTCATGTTAATTGGTAAGCCATGTTTGTTTCCTATAAAAGATATAAAATTATTCTACACCTAAATCAGCATCTGTAATGTATCTCTCGAATTCGAATTCTCCAACTCTTGGTCCGAGTACAGCGATTAATCTCCACTGTTTCTTTTCTCATGTAGCTGATACTTGATATCCACCGTTAGTAGTAGCTTTGATTCCGTAGAATGTTCCTACGTTGTCTTCGTCTAGGTCGAAGTCAGTTTCTACTGAATATGTATCTCCTACTCTTGGTTGACGTACGATTACGTTGAAAGCGTATTCGCTTGATCCACGAGTTTCCTCACAGATTCCGAATACAGGTTCATCTACGTCTTCAACTGGTGATACAACTCCCTCTACTATCTTTAGAGCCTGTCCTTGGTAGTAGTCTTTAGTTTCATCTGCTTTGAAAAGCTGATTTACCTGATTGTCATCCACCTGTCTGCATTGTTTAATTTTTGATACGTGAGCCATGATTATGGATTGTTTTGATATAAAATTATAAGGCATCAAATGCTTTTATGGTTTCCTCTGATATTCCTTGCTGTGTAGCAGGAGCTCATTGTCCACCAGGATGTCACATTTGATTGTTTACAACAGAGTCTACAAGATGATCCTTTTTTCGTTCTGAGCATGCATATCAGAACAAGGCATCGATTTGCTCGTCTTTAGCACCTACGAGTAGGTCGTTGGCTTTCTTTTCGAATGCTGCCTTTTCGTCTTCGTTGTCCCATTCTACTTCGCTATTGAACTTTTCGAATAGTCCAGCGATGTGCTGCTGTCTTGCTTCTTGAGCCTGTTTTGCTTGATATTCTCTAATGATTTGTTCTCTGTCTAGGTTTAAAGGTGGGAATTCAAGTTGAACCTCTTTCTTACTAGACTCGAAGAAATCCTTTCCGAGAGTATCGTACACGTCTCTAGCCATTTCCATGTCTTCATCTTTCAGCTGAGTGATGAATTCTGGGTTTCTGACGACTTTTGCTAGGTTAGCTTTGAACGAAGATGCTCTTTGTTCTTTTGCTTCTGCTTCAGTCTTGAGCTGTGTAATCTTTTTTTGAAATCCCCTTTCCTGATTTGCTCTTAGATTTCTGTCGTAAGCTTTGAATTCTTCCGTCTCCATCCAAGCAGGAGTTTGGGCTTTTTCGGTTGTTTTCTCTTTCATTGGTATAATGAGGTTAGATAAAACGTAGTTAATTGTAATGTAATCCTATATTTTAATTTTGCAAGCTATTATTTATGGTATAAATAAGCACTTGAAAACATATCATTTTTCTCTATCGTTCTATGTGACAAGCTTATTTGCTCGATGGCACGTTTGGAGGTCGTCGCCATCCATAGACTCAGCTCATCGGATACTTCATTCGACGCATGTATGCTGTAGTGTGCAGTCATGAATACGCACTAGCGGTCTGGTCATTATCCTCTTTGTAGTAGGTCGTATAGATAGCGACGTGCATGTTTTTTGTATGCACTATTTATATAATAATTTTTTCACCTATTACAAGGAGGTTTTGACTCCAGACTAGCTATTCGTGTTCTTATTCTCTGCATATATACCAGTACCCGTTTTTTTCTTCTTCTGTGCTGTAGTCGATGTTTTAGCTAGCTTCTTATTCTCTGGAGAGAATAAAGCTCACTCTAGTAGTCATATTCGTTTTTCTGATGGGATAGTTACTTCATATCGGTATCTGTCCCCTACTCTTCTCCATCTTTGCACTTGGCTTATTATTCCACGATTTCATTCTAGTTCTATCTGAGATATCCTATATACTACATCTTTGTTACGGATGTTGTTCAGGATATCTTTTTCTTTTATTTCGGTATCTTCTCCACGATATAGTTTCCGCTTGTTGTTGAATCATCTATTCCAATTAAGTTTTCGTGTAATGTATTCTTTTATATGGTATGGATTTCTAAGAGAGAATCTCATGGCTGCAAACTGTCTAGCAACGGTTCTTTCTGATATGTCAAATAGGATTGCCAACATTCTTTTATGGATTGTGGCAACTTTCGCTGGTGATATCTTATTCTTCACTCCCTTTGGTCTACTCAGGAGTTTCCCGTTTGGTAGTGTATATGCCATTTTTATTATATTATGCTGCTAAAAGCTTGTTGTTTGTTTCTTCTAGTCCAGATTTTAGCTGTCCTTTGTCTCTGTATATTGGATCTGGTCTTTCTACTGCGTATGATTCTATTGTCTTTATGAGTTTGCTTACTTCGATTACTACTCCGTTCCTGTAGTTTAATGCTGCTTCGTCCATAGGGAAGATTTGCATTGATTGTTCTATGAACCAGTTTTTGTATAGGTTCAGGATTCTTGCGAATTCCTTTACTGTGTTCTTATTCAGGTCTTTTAGTCCTTTGTCGAATGCCTGAATTGATGGAGTTTCTCCGAATTCTACATTGAAGTCTTCTCTGTAGAGTTTCTTTAGAGCTTCAAGCTCGTTTGTTTTTTCTGCCATTATTATTATATTATATTGTAAAAGGTGCTTTATACCGTGTTAGATAATTATACCGTGAATGGTTTGTTGGAGTTCCTGGTACTTATTCTCAACTGGTTCTCCTGGCTCTGTTTTTTGCACATACTCAGTGGTCTGACCTGGATAACTCTTTGGAATATTTCTCCATATCTCGATTACTTGAGCTAGTGCGTCCACTACGTCGACTTTTTCTGAGTTAGGGAACTCTAGTATTTGTGTCAGTAGCTTTGTTTTGTAATCAGCTCTTATGTTTTCGTTCAGGTATGTTTGTCTTCAGCTGATTGCAGGTTCTAGGTTGTATGTGATTCTATCTAGTTTATTTCATTTTCCTCTTGGCTTGTAGTGATACAGCCAGTCTCTACGTCCTGTTGCTACCTGTGACTCGTTCAGTAGGTTTCGGAACTCGACCATTCATGCGTTGAATTGTCCTACGTCCTCACATCCTATGAATCTCAGGTGAAATCCCATCGCCTCCCGCCTGTTTATCATCAGGTAGAGGTAGTTGATTGCTATTGTCGGTGCGAACGTGTCCGCACAGATGTCCAGGATGTATATGTGTCCCGTGCTGATTCTTCTTCCTGTTAGTATTATTGCTGTGTCACAGCTCTTGGAGTTGGAACTGAGTGCAGGATCTATTCCTATTCCTAGTTCCAGGTCTCTCTTACTCTCTTCATTGTCTATGTCGGAGAGTCTTACAGGGATTAGGTCGTCTGGGTTTAGCAATCCTCACATTGCTCCTATCGGATCTTGCATGTACAATGCTTCAAATCCTCTTGGATCTTGCATTTGTATTCTCCTAAGTGAGTTCACGCTGAATCTCTCTGGTCGGAATGATTGCCGTTTGTCCTCATAGTTTCCCGTTCCTGTATAGTTTGGGTTTTCTATCAGTCATTTAATGTTGAGTAGCTTGAAAGGTTCGTATTCTATTCCCTCAAGCTTCATCTGTTCCTCTAGTTTTTGTATTCTTCCTACAAGGTCGTCCACATGCCAACGTGTCATGCAGATTATTGTTGCGGATTTATCGTTTTGCTTACGGGTTGATAATACCTGTGTGTACCATTCTCGTACTTTGTTTCTATATGTTGGAGAGCTTGCCTCCTCTGCGTTCTTTACTACGTCGTCGACTATTAGAACGTTCGCTCATTTTCAGGTTGCGACTCATCCTACTGAAGTAGCGACGAATTTTCACCCCATTGTGTTTTCCCATTCCTGTGCCTGTGCCTGCGATAGCTTCATTTCTCCGAATATTGCTGCGTGTCTCTCTGAGGTTACGTATTTCTTTGCCTTGTTTGAGAACTCTTTGGCTAGGTCTGGAGAATATGACGCAAGCATGAACTGCATTCTTGGGTTTATTCCCATTGCTCGTGCTGGGAATATCTGTGATACTAGTGCTGACTTTCCTGTTCTTGGTGGCATGGTTATGATCAGGTTTTTTGTTTTTCCGATCATTACCTCTTCTAGTGCGTTACAGATATCTTCGTGGAATGGTTTCACTGCGAAGCTTCCGAACGGTTCGAATATCCACTGTGCATAACTAAGCAGGTTCGTTTTGCACTGTATCCTCAATTGATCCAGTTCCTCCTGTGTCAGTCTGTCCTGTGGTTTCGCCATTTACGAATTGGGTAATATTTAAAGCCTTTGTATTGTGTTTGTTTCCTATCATTTCTAGTACTTTGTCCGTATTCTCTGAAGCAAGGATTGCTATATTTGCTACATTTGGTAGGTCATCTTTTGGATAGAGGTTTGTTGCCTTTCCAATTGACTCTGCCGTGTTCCTTATCTCCTTTGCTATGTTGATTTTGTCCTGTTTTGTGTTGTCGTTTTTCTGGAATTCGTCCATTAGGATTCCTAGTGCGTAGGTCATTGCTGCCTGTGCGGTCTCCTTTGTGAAGTCTATTCCATCCATCAGTTCCTGTCTTCTCTGTATCTTTATTACTTTCAGATATTCTTTGACCTGTGGATTCATTCTGTAGTGATACTGTCTAAGTTCCTTACTTCGTCAGACATTTTCACTAGCTTTTGCTTCTGACATCCCGTTTAGGACGTTCAGACATCGATAGTATTCTTGCTTTGATAGTCCCATGTCCTGTGCTATTTGTCTGTACTCCGCTCTGTCGTTGAAGTATTCCTGGACTTCGTTTTGTTGATGGTTCAGGAATTCCATTGCTACTTTGGCGTTTCCTTTTTTCATAGATTGCATGAGAGCAAGTCTTGCTATCTTCTCCTGTTCCGCCTCCGCTTTAAGGATTTCGTCCTTTACGTATGTTGGTTTTTCTATTATCATTCCGTCGTCGGTTGTTTTGTCGACGTATTTTAGTCCCCTTTCGATGAAGTATTCTCCTCTAGTTTCTCCCCGTCCCATTGATCTGACAGCTACCTTTCGGTTCACTCCCTCTCTTATCTGCTGCACCAGCATTCTGACTTCATTTTCTGGGATAGGTTCAAATGGAGAATTTACTCCCTTTTTTGTCAGCTTATCTGTGGAGTCTCGACTCTGTTTTCTCACAGATTCCTTAGCTCCGTTCCTCACTTTGACTCTTAGGGGTACTTTTAGCTTGTTGTTTTTTCTGTTTTCGTACAGCTTCCCGTCTTTATCTCTAGGAAGCTGTGATTCATCTGCTTTTGGCATTAATCTGTTTCGTTAATAAATGTGAAATCTATGTCTCTGTTCAGACATCTTATTCCATCCACCTTTCCCTCCGTTGCTGTTCTTCCTGTGTACTCTGCTCGTCTCTGTAGTACTGCTTGTACGTATCCAGGCGACATCTCGATTCCGTAGAAGTTTCTGTCCCGTTTCTGACATGCTATCAGAGTTGAACCACTTCCTGTGAATGGATCTAGTACTGTGTCTCCTATCAGACTTGAATTTAGCACCATTTTCTCGAGTAGCCATACAGGTTTCTGAGTTGGGTGGATATATAGTGCAGAGTTTTCTTTTTTCTCCGTCCATACTGTTGTTTTTCCGTGTTTCTCTGCTTCTCTGTTTGCGTCTATTATTCTTTTTAGCTTCTCTGGTGTGATTTTGTCCCAGTCTATCTCTTCCACGTCTGCCTGGAATATTGTATCCCCGTAGAACTTCTCCTCTCCTTTGATGGAATAGAAGCAAAGCTCATGTTTTCTTTTGTAGCTTCCTCCTACGTGGTTGTAATGTGTCTTATTCCAGACTATTTGTGCCTTTATATCTGTGAATTTGCTTACTGTAGCTTTGAAACATTCCTCCCATTCTCGTCCGTGGAATGTATACCAGCTGGCTGGTTTGGTTGTATGTTTGTCGATTAGCTCGTATGCATCATCCAAGAAGAACTGGAAGTTGTCATTTTTGAGGTTATCGTTTGCGATTCCGTTGCTTGTTTTCTTTCCTCTTCCTTTATAGTTTACATTATATGGGGGATCTGTTAGGAGTAGCTGTGCTTGTACGTCTCCGTAGTATTTATCTATTGTGGAATCTCCGCAGACTAGGATGTGCGTCATGTTTTTGTCCTTTAATTCGAAGATATCTCCGAATTGTACTGCGAGTTTCTCTCCGTCTACTGGAAGTATTGCGACATCTTCCTCTACAAGGTCTCTGTCTTCTTCCTCTAATTTGAGTTTGAAATCTTCATACAGCTTCTCCAGAGTGTATCTCTCCTCTCCTGTTGACTCCATAATCTCTTTACGGATAGCTTCTTTGTCGTACTCTGCGAAGTCAGCCGTCTTATTTGCGAGATGTCTATACAGTTTTTTCTGACTTTCGTCCATGTCATCATATACGATTACAGGGATTTTCTCTAGTCAGAGCATTTTTGCTGCCTCTACTCTACCGTGTCCTGATAGGATGACCATATTTTCGTCGACCTCTACAGGATTTCTCATTCCCACTTTTTTGATGGAGTCTGCGATTTTCCCCACGTCCTCTTCGTCGTGGATTTTGTTGTTGAGCTCGTATCCGATTAGCTCGTGTGGATCTAGGTATTGGATTTTATGTTCCATTATTTGTTATTGCAATAGTTAAAACCTCAATTATTTTCGTTGAACATTACTCTTGGACTTCCGTCTGGCGTTGGATAGCAGTCTCCTGATGATATTTTTCCTCCGAGTGTGAACGTTGATGTTTCTGGTTCGTCTTTTTTCTCGTGTTCCAAAAATCAGTAGAGCTCCCATAGTTTTTCTACTGCGTTTTCGTATGCGATAGCTGCTCCTGTTCTCTGGTCGTAGTCTTTAGGATCTATACAGCTTGAAGTTCCGACTACTTCGAATCCGTTATCTAAAGTTAGTAGACATACTGTTGTCTTTTTTCCCATGTCGTGATATTCGTGTTTCACGATATGTCTTATAAGGTCTTTTTTAGTTAGCATGGCAATAAATTTAGAAAATAAAATATTCACTATGCATATTGCGAACCTCCATTCCGTCCTGGCGACTAACAATATGCGATAGTGAGATAGCGTCGACGTAATTTCCCGTGAGGTACTTTCATATCCACTATCGGGTGTATTATTTCTTAGATTCAGAAATGTGCTAAACACATTCAAGAGAATATTTTCTGACCGTCGGGTGTTACGCACCCTCTTACGAATAGTTGACGGAGACTATTAATTACTTTGTATAGAGTTGTATCTAAATTTCAAGAGATTTTTATCTGTTCATGATGACTTCGTCAAGCTCATCCTCCAGTTTCTTGTGGCTTTCCACATATTCAAGAAACTTTTTCTCCATCCTTTTTATCCTAGCTTGTAGGTAGTTGTAATCTGTCAGGAGATTCATGTATGCTTTGTCCTTTGCTTCTACGTGAAGCTTCAGCTGTTCGTTCTCTTCTTGATACGCTCATATAACTTCCTGCATATCTTTAGATAATGGTTTCCATTTTCATTCTCCTATTTTATATGCTGTTGGTATCATTCTCTCCATAGGTAAATAATATAAAAGTCTGATTATAGATTAACTATAAGCATTACAAGTCTGACTATTATTCCAATACTAATTCACAATACACAAGATGCACATAGTAAGAATAATAGGAACTCAAATGGTTTATTTTTATATTCCATTCTCTTGAAATTAGTAAATAAAACTTTATATTAAATTCACAAACATATTTTTATATAGAGAAAGGAGTTAGCATTCAGCTTTCTCTTTTTTCTTTTTCTAAGGGTAAATAATATAAAAGTCTGATTAGTCTATACTATCAACAGTATCAATTCAGTATCAATTTTTATTTCATTGATATTGTTGGCTGTTTTTTTAATTCTCGAAATAGAAACTCAACTCCTCTGGATCTATATCTATAACCCCATCTTCATACACCTCCCCATCATTATGCTCTAACTTCACTAATCTTCATTTCTCATACCAACATAAATCTTCTACCCAATATCAATGCTTGTTCTCATGACTATATTTAAATACTTTCTTCTTTAATACAATTTTTCACGTGTATTCCATGATATTTCAATTCCATTCCCTCTTATCTCCACCTCTCATAAATTGTTGCTTCTCCTCTTTAGGTTCCGATAAAAATTTCCCAGCCGCTATCTCCCTTAACTTATCCATATTCGGCTTTCCCGATTCCATCTTCTCTTGAATAGGTTCTCTGTTCGGTGTCTCCTTTAACCTCTTATTCTCTTCCTCTAACTCTGCTATCCTTTTCTCTTGTTTCGCTACCTTTTCCTTTAACTCCTCTACCTCCGCCTCTACTCCTGTTTGGACTAGCCTATATCATTCATCTACTACCTCTAACTCCCCTCTCTGCTTCATCCTATCCAATAACCTCGTATCTTTCGGATTCTTCCCGAGATATTCTAGTACCTCTTTTTTACTCTGAAAAATTTTTTCTGACATCTTTTTTGATTTGTTAGTTCTAAAGCCTTATGATGATATCATATCAACTCTTTTATATCTTTTATCTGCTGCATTGCAAGCCGAAAGTTGATATTATGTCAACCGAGAGGCGTTGATTTTCATTTTTTTACAAATTTTTGGTAGCCACTATGGCATACCGTTTCCGCCTTTTTCAATTTCTTTGTTAGCGAAGATTTGCCTTTTGAAACATTGCTTTAGCTTTGTGTTTTCTGTGTTTTTGCTGTGTTTTTTGCAGACAGTTTTCTGTTTCTTTTGTTGCTACCCCTCCCCTTTTGGTTGACATTTGTGTCATCTCCGCAGTTCTCCCCTGCTGTGTGGTGTGTTGTGCCACCTGTGCTGTTGCGTGTGTCACATTTGCACCGTGCTTGCGGTTGTACCTGGGGTTTTCCGTGCTGTGCTGGTGCTTTTTGAGGTAGTGCTGTCGGTTTTGCTGTATTTTCTGTCTCTGTTGCCTCTGTGGTGTCGAGTTTTCCCAGTTCTCGTGGTGTGTTGGTGTGGTGTTCTGGTTTTGTGGTCTGTTGGGTGTTGTGTGGTGGGCGTTGCTGTTGCTTCGTGTGTGTTGCTGGTGTTGCGTTTCTTCTGTGTGTGGTGCTTCTGTTGTGTTTTGGTTGTTTCCGGTGTTTGTTGTCTCGTGTTGCTGGTGTGTGTTGCTTCTGGTTGCTCTTCTGTTTCTGTCTCTGTTGGTTCTGTTTTGTTTTGGGTTGTCCGCTGTTTTGCTCCTGGTCTGTTTCGTGTGTGGTTGCTGGTGTTCTGTCTCTGGTGTTGCTCCTGTGTTGTTTTGGTTGGTCCGCTGTTTTGGTGGCTGTTGTTCTTCCTCAGCTGTTCTGTTGCTCCTGGTGTTGGTTGGTTCATGTTGCTCCTAGTTCGTGTGTTGCTCTTCTGGTTGGTTTTAGTGGTAGTTGGTCCTCCTCCGCTGTTTCTGGTTGCTGGTGGCGTTGATCTGCTCCTGGTTTAACGCAGAATGCCACCGTTGTTGGTGGCTTCTGGTGTGTGGTGTGTCCTTGTTTTTAGTCCAGGATTCTTGGTCGTTTTCTGCTGTCTTTCCCGTATCTGTCTTGGAAGTAGCTGAGTTGTGCTTCTGCTATTCTGGCGCTTCTCTCTCTTGCTTCTATGTTGCTGTCCTTCATGAGACTCTTCTCCCGTCCTGTTTTTAGGTTGTCCCGCATCTCCTCTTCTGTTTTGTCTTTTTTCTTCCGTGAGCTTGCGTAGATTGTTGGTCCGTTGTCTCTTCTTACCTCTCCTAGCCAGTACTCGTCTGGGCTACTTGGGTAGATTTTTGTTGTTACCGTTGCGGTGAACTCTCCTCGTTGTTTTGTCATGGTTGTTGTTTTGGTTATGGTTAAATGTTGTGTGGTAGTTGCGGAGCTCCCTAGAATGGGAGGTCTCCGTATTGTTCTATTCTGTCTTCCTCTTCTGTTGCTGTTTCGTCGATCCTGCTCTCTAGTTCTCGTCTGTCGATGGTGTATCGTGTTTTTGTTGTTTTTCCTACTGTGATGGTTGTTTTGTTTACCTCGTAGGCTCATTCTTCTGTTTGCTCTTCCGTTACTTTTGCTCGCTCTGGCTTCCCGTTGACCTCTGTTTCGTATAGGCTTGTTCGGGTTGTTGTTGTCTTCCTGGCTTGTGCTAGGTTCATGTTTCTTTTTTTCATGTTGTTGTTTGTTTATGTGTTAAATGCGACCTGGGGTTCTTCCCCTGTGTCTGGCTCTATCTTATTCAACTTTACGAATTAAGCTAGCGGGTTTTTGCATTTCCCGCTAACTTTTGGTTATCAGAGGTGTCTGCGTAGTCGTCCAGTCAGTCCCTCGTTTGCTCGATGTTTCCGCTGTGCTAGTTCTCTATGCAGGTCTTGGATCTGCTCCTGGAGGTCTTGTATGGTCTCTGCTACTTGATCGGGGTTCTTCTCCCTCTGCATTTCCGTTTCCATGTAGCCTGCGACCTTGTGAGCTCGTTTGTCTCTGTCCATTGGTATGTGCTTGCAGGTTGCTATGGCTCTGGTTACCCGTCGTTTCACTATCTCGTCGTGGCTCATCATTGTGTGTTCTGGATTGTTTACTAAAAGTCTCTGATTGTGTTCAGAATTGTCTCCTGCATTTCGTCTGCGTAATCTCCGATTTTCGTGTCGATATGCTCTCGTGCTTCTTCTTGGGTTAGGTGTTCTCCTGTTTCTTCGTTGTCCCGTATTCATTCTTCCCATCCGTTTCTGGGTGGGTAGAATGTTCGGTGTTCTTCGAAGTCCATTATGGCTTTTTGTCTCATGGTTTTTTCGATTTCTTTCATGAGATTCTGTAATCTCCCTTGCTTGTATTGGTCTGTGATTTGCATGGTTGTTGTTTGGTTATGTTATTAAAAGTCGTCATCGTCCAGGAGTCCTTGCTCCCTTACTATCCTGATGATGTTTGCTAGGCTGAGCCACTCGTGGTTTATGTAGCATCAGCTGGTGAAGTCGTAGGAGTTCTCCTTGTCGAAGTAGATTTCCTCCTCTGTTCTTTCGTCTGTGTCGTCTCCGTTGTCTCCTTGTTCTGGGTAGTCTATCCCGTATGCATCGCAGAGAGCCTCGACTAGTGCTTTTTCTTTTTCTGTCATGTTGTTGTTTGTATAGAATATAAATGTTGCTTGGGTTTCTTCCCCTTGCTTGATTGTATGTTATTTATTTTTTGTGTTTTTGTTAGTTCTTGTTTGCATTTTCCGCTAACCTTTAGTTAGCATAGTCCAATCGCTTTTTCTAATGTTTTTATTGTGTTCTCTATGTCATTGTATAGTCTTCCGTATGCGTCTAGGATGTAGTTTCTTCCGTCGATTTTCTTCCAGGTGTATCTGTGTTCTGGGAGGTAGTACTCATTGCATTGCTTGAGTCTTCTCTTCATTCTTCTCTCTCGGTTTTTGTCGTTTGTTGGTTTGTTGCTTGCCATGTTGTTGTTTGTTTATTATATAAAGGTTGCTTGCAGGGGCGTGTGGTGAACCTTATGTTGTGTGTGGTAGGTTCTCCCTGCTTGCTTGCCTTTTATATATCTAAGATTTGCGATTTTCCTACTGTTTTTTTGAATTTTGTGATAACTTTTGGTTATCAGGTAATTTAATATTTTTCTTGAAATTTCCGTCGTATTATTTATTTTGTATTTGTCCACAAAAATCATTTGAATTTTCTAAGTTCGTCGGTGGACGGACGAGTGATTAGTGGACACAGCCTGTGGGTTATGGCTGAATGATGTTTGGCAGGACGGACGCTTCGGCGTTCGTTTTTCTTTTTGAAAAAGGAGGAAGCATTGCGTCTCCACGTTTATGCTTTTACCCTCCCCCGTAATAAATTAAGTGATCTCGGGCTGTTTATGTTTGGCACGCTCCCCTCCAAGTAGTTGTATCATCCCCTCCTTTTTCTCCTGGAGCTTTTTCTTCTCCTCTTCGGATAGGTCGTCGGGTATGTTAAGTATTCGGATCTGATATCCCTCCCCTTTATGTACTCGTTCGGTGTATTTCTTCGGCATTTTACTTGGTTATTGACTAAATCTAGTTTTTATATAAGGATTTGTACTGTTAATTTCTATTCTATTTTTGTATTTTACGCTATCTATTAGTTATCACATGGACTCTTTTATTGTTTTGTTGTTCTTTTATCGTCGCTCGCCTACAATTTTCTTTGCAGTAGTGTCCGTTTACATCTATTCTATCTATGGTAGTTTGTTTCTCTCCGAATTCTTTTACATGTTTTTCATATGCTTCCCCCATATCGTGTTTGAATTCTTCGAAGTTTCTTCGGAAGCATTTTATTCATCTGTCGTAGTAGTTTTTCTTGCCTGCATGTCATTTTACTCTTCCCTGGATATCTAGCCGTATGGTGTAGAGTCTCATCTTTCTTGTTGGCTGATCGTATTTTCTAAATGTTTTCATTTTTTCTTGGAAATAGCATCAGCATGATACTGGATGTCAATTTGCGAGATTTGTGAGATTGCATACTGTTATTTTTCAGCAGTCGCATTTTGCTTGTACCATTCTTCTCCCATTTTTCTTTTCCACTTCTTTGATGATGGTTAGGTGTCCGTATCTCTTACCTATTATATCTTTATGGACCATGTTCGTACATCCACAACTTTTAGAGATTCATTTTATAACGTGGTATGCTCTTGTTTCAATAATTCTTCAGCATTTGTTGCATTTGCACATTAGTCGTTGATGGTATCAGACTTTTTTTCACAGTCACACTATTGTATATCCTCCATGTATTTCTCCTATCATGGATTCATAGTTGTTTTTAATTCATCTCATTTTCTAGGATAGGTTTTATAAAATCATACCGATCGCATATGTGGGTTTGATATCGCACGATGTTATATTTTACCAATCCGTTGTCGTTTCGGTATATTTCTTCCATCTCTGGTCAAACCTTTTTATCCATATACATCTTGTAGTTTCTATAATTACCATTTTTTATCACATTGCAAGTATAACATTGAGGAAAGACCTGGTTTTCATCAAATCTATATTTCAGGCATCCTCTGGATCTGTAATGTCATGCCTGCATGTGTCTTCGGTAGTCTTCTGCGTTGCATGTGACGCATTTACAGCATCTAATTCAGTTTTTGATGTAGCTGTTCTTTATTCTAACGTACATTGAGAAAAAGCAGTCTGCCACGTCTCTCCGTGACAGCTTGTCTTTTTTCTTTGCTTTTACGTATGATAGGATTCTGATCCGTTCCTCCATGTTTTCTGGAATCGTTTTCTTTGTGAATAGTTTTTCATATTCCAGGATTTTTTCCTGTGGTGTTTTCATCCTTATTTTTTGTTAAGTAAATCATTGAAGATATCCGAGATTGAGGTCGTGTTGGACTCTTCTATTGGTCTGAATATTTCCTCCAGGACTTCGTATAGGTGTCTGTCTGGGTGAGTGTAGCTGTTTTCTATATATCAGTTGTGCTTTTCTTCGTATACAGAGCAGTCGTGTTCTCGGTCTCTGCATTCTTTAATTTTTTCTTTGATCTTCTCATACACCTCCCTCATCGTTGGTGGTCTAATTATTGTTTCACTCATAGTATGGTTTTGTTGGAAATATAAATTTGTTGGCGTACTCTTCCACGTATCCTGACCGTGTGTTTATCAACTTGCTGGAGTTGATATGGTCTGCGTGATATAGTGCGTCTCCTAGACATTTGACGAAGCTTCCTCCGTATGTGCAGAATGCGTCAGCTATTTCTGTTTTGTGTATCCTGCGTGATCATTCTTCCTCTCGTCTAGTGAATACTGCGTACTCTGAAAGTCATTCGTACCTTTGGAATATGTAGTTATCCTGCATTTTGGTATCATTCTTTGGAACTAAAATTTCATGTTATTTTTGCCTGGGACATCTCATTGATTCTCTCATCCTTTATTGCGGACGCTATTCTTATGAGTGCGTCTAGCATAGGTGTGATTTTCTTATCTATGAGAGCTTGGTTCAGGTTGTGGATGGATATTGGTTGCTGGAGTTTTTTGTTGATTCCCTCCGATGCTGACCTGTTTGTCTTATATTCGTCTCTATCCGTTTCCCGTAGCTCGGATCTTGCTTTTTCTATTGCGTGAGCGTTGTATGCTTGCGTCTCGTTTATTTTTGCGAGTTCTATGTTTATGTAGAATATTGCTTTCTGGAGTTGGAACTGTTTATCATAGTCCACCATAACTTCCTCGGCTATTTTTACAGCTTTTTCTATGTATTTGGTGATTTGGTCTAGTGGGAGTTCCTGTATTTTTACGTCCATGTTTTCGGTAATCTTCGAAATAAAATTGTAGCGGTCTACTCATTGCTCATTGGAGCTCTGCATTTACGAACCTTATGCATGTACCACATCGCAGTTTTTGTTTATCTTCTGGATCTAGTCGCTTTCCACATTTCCTACATCTGTGTTCTATCATTTTCGTGTCTTTATCTAAATAATCCTTTGTAGTAGCAATCGTACACTATTTGCTCTGACATTCAGAGGTCTTGTCCGCATTGCTCATCTACTACTATTTTTATGATCCAGAGTTTTATGCCATCTGGGATTTCTTCATTTCTTAGTAGGTCGTACATGATTGAGAAGCATGTATCCCTGTGTCATAGCGTTTTCTTATCCTCCGCCATTTCGTGGACCATTCTTCTTTTCTGCTTTCGCATGTCGTCGATCTGGTTTTCTGCGTCTCTGAGTTTTGCTCTGAGGTCTTCTATTACTTGTCCTCTTGGTGTAAAGTGAGTCATGTTGGTAATGTGTTTTCTATATAAAATTTTGCGTAGTCTTCTGCTTCTTCCATCGTTGGGAAGAGTTTATCTACCATTGTTGATTCTCTCCAGTCTCTGTGTTTCACACGTATGCAGAACGCATCGTCGAACAGTTTCTTTTGTACTGTGAGAGTTCGTCAGTCGCATTTGTACTCTACCTCTTTTACAATTCTGACGATTTGTGGTTTCTCCACCATATTAGTTGTTTTCTTCTTTGGCATTATATCTTTCTTTTGAAGTAAAATGTTTAATCTGCTGTATTCATTCCCTCTGGCTTTTTTATGATTTGTATCATGTAGTCGCTCGTTGGGTGAGAGAATGCTACAACGTCTTTTTCTTTTAGGTTTTTTATTCCGTATAGGAGGATAAATCTTACAGCTTCCTCTGTTACGTCTGCTTTTGCTTTTATTTTTCATTTATCATCGGTCCTTACCGCATATATTGTGTTTGTTAATTCTGAATAAGCTAATCATAATTGCATTTTAGATTTTTCATTTGAAGTAAAGGAATGTTAAGTGTGCATCTCCGAATTTTTCTTTTGCTATCATGAATGTGGTTCATGCTGGTCTTCACTTTCAGGAGAAGTCAGAGACTATGTTTAGTGACCTGCTGTATTTGTATCCGTGCGTTTCTTTTCCGTGTTCCCATATACTTTCCGATCCGTGTCTTTGGTACTCTGGGAATAGGGATTCCAGCACGTCTATGGCAGAGATTGCGTTTATCTTCTCTATCGTATCGAGTGTGTCGTTACGTGTGAAGGTCTTTTTTGGTTGTGGTTTTATTTTTACGATTCTCCTTGGGAGTGCGTTCATGTTGAGCTTTCCCTGGAGTATTGCGTCATTTACATCCTTGCACCCACTGAGTGCTTCTCTTACGTCGTATAGGTGGAGTTCTGTATATGCGATTCTCTTTATTGACTCCTCCGCTGGTTCGTCTTTGTCCACCAGGATGTACACGTCGTAGATTTTCTTCAGCATTTCTATCTCCTTGATTGCGTGGGGTAGGTTGCTGACTCACTTGAGTCACATGAGGTTGTAGTTTTTTGCGTATGGAATTATGGACAGGAAGTCTATCTCTCATTCTACGATGAGTATGTCTTTGTCCTTATCCCACCCGTTCAGGAAGAAGATTCATTTTGACCCGTGGCACGTTCTGGATTTAATTCCGTCATGGTTTTCTGGATCTATGTATCTCTCCTGTCCTCCTGTGACTCAGGCGATACTGTAGAGTGGTACGATTATGCTACATTGCGTGGTTCTACATTTTTCGTGGATGTAGTCACGGTCTAGCATTCTTCTTTTTATGTACTCCTCTACAGCATTGTTCATAATACAAATCCTAGTCCAAATAAAATGATTCATAGTAGGATTCTAATTGCCATGTTTGCGGTTTGTTTTGCTTTTTCCGCTCTCTTCTGGCGTAGGAATCCATTTCTCTTCTCTTCGTGGATCTTTGCCATCTCTGGTGCAGATTGTCTCTTCCCTAATCTGATGGCTAATTTTGGACCTCGTTTCTGTACTCTCTGTCTGAATGTTACATAGGATACTGCGTCCTTTGGATGTCTGATGCAGTGGTCTGCGTACAGATTCCAGTACTCTTTTTGTCTTGCCATGTGTATTGGTTATGATATAAATGTTGTATTTTGCTTATATCCACAGTTTGGCGATTTGCAACACTTTTTTTGTATTTTCCGCTAACCTTTGGTTATCACTAGAATGGTTTTTCTTCTTCCTCCCAGTCTTTGAATCAGCTGAATCCTAAGTCGTCTCTTATCTTTAGGTTCACTGCTTCCGTCCAGTCTATGCGTCCTTGGTTATCCATGAATTTGTCTGCGTTCAGTCTTCTGGCTTTGTATATTGTTATGTTGGTGTAGTAATCATCGTCTCTCCACATGATCAGTACTGGAGATGATATTTTCTCTATTGCGGATCAGTCTGCTATGTCGTACATGCGTGGCATTCTTCCCTCTCCGTCCATCTGTCTGTTGAGCTGTTGCATTGCTATTATTGCTACGTTCTTTGTTATTGCTAGCTGTTTGAGTCTTGCCATTATATTTCTGACTCTCTCTGGTTGGCTGTTCCCTGGTGCTTCTATCATTCCGATCCAGTCCACGAATATGACCTCGCACCCTCTGTTTGCCATCTCTTCTATTGCTTCGGATAGTGTCTCCAGGTTGTAGCAGTCGTAGGACCTCATGAGATGTTCTATTGCGAATTTGATTTCGTTTGCGTTGCTTTTGATTCATTCTATCTCCCGTGGTTGGAATTTGTTTATTGTGAGTGCGGAGTGTCTCACTCTTCCTATCCTGCTGACTATCTTATCGCAGATTTCCTCTTCCGTCATCTCCAGGGACACGAATCCTACTGCGTGTTCTTTTAGCATGTTTAGTGCTATGTTTAGTCATAGCGTTGTTTTTCCTCATCCTGTTCTTGCACAGATTGTCATGATGTTTCCTTTGACCGCTCCGAAGATTCTGTCATCTATGTCCTTGAATCCTGTCGGGATTATGGAGTCGTTGACCTTTCCCTCTATTCTAGCTTTTAGGTCCTGGAGGTAGGTTGATGTCTCCATGATGATTTGTTTCTCCTCGTGTGGTTCTACTAGCTTTGTGAACTCTGGGAGGAGTGGTGCGATTTCGTCGTACCTGTCTTCTTTGATGAGTTCGGCGATGAGCTGTCCTAGGTTGTTCTTGTGTGCCTCTTGCTGTTCTTCTGGTGTCATTTTTGTTTTGGGTTATGGTATAAAATTTAGTGGTAGACTAATGTGTTTGGTTTCTGTTCCTTAGTTTCTATTTCATCTTCTCGTCTTTCTTGATTTATGTATGTTGTTGGATCTGGAATGTATCCACGTTTTCGTTGGTCTGTTTGTTTGAATTTTTTTAGTGCATCAATTGCGAGCTGTTGTTTTGTTTTGGATAGGGAGTCGAATTTTCTTTTTGCATCTTTCTTTTTTACTTTTTTTGGATAGCTATTCCAGAACTCTTCGAATTTGTCGGAACTGTTAATTAAATCTTTCTTGGTTTCTTTATTATTAGAATAGTCACTTCAATCTGGTGTCGCCTGTGCCGTCAAATTGACGGAACTTGTTTCTCATATTATTATTTTGAATATCTCATCGTCGTTTATTGTATAGTAGTTTTTTGCTGGAATTCATTTCTTTTCTACTTTTATTAGTCATATGTCTTGCAACTTCTTTGTGTATCTCATCTGTGTTGATTCGGATATTCATAGTTGGTCTTCCATTTCTTTTTGTGTGAAGTAGAACTCATCTTGTTTGAATCTCATTCTTGCAGATATGAGTTCGCATAGGAATGCAGCTTCTGCTATACCTATTTTTCTCATTAATGGTTTGTTGAGCATGATGTAGTTTCATTCTCATAGGAAGTTTTCTATTCTCATTATACTTCTATGTTAGGATATAAAGAGTACTTTTTTATTATCCAGTACGGTGGATGGTCATATACTTTAAGACGTCGTGTTAGTGAATAATTTAATCTTTCGTTATAGTTGTCTGTATTCCAGCAATCATCGTTTTCACATTCTTCTATTGGTCATTCTATTTGATCTGACCGTATGAATCATTCCATGAATAACGCCACTTCATCGAATATTTCTTTTCATCTATAGAATTCTATCGCTTTTTGTCCTATGGAATCTATATCTTCGTCTCTATATGTTTCTGCAACTCGAGGTTTTATGTCTTTTATTTCTCTTTCCACGTTTCGTTTTATAAAATTTGCTACAAATGATATGTTTCTTTGGTCTATTGTAATATGTATCTCATCGTTCCATTTTTGGAAGAATTGTTTTATTAATTTTCACTCGAAATCATTTAGTTTTATCTGATATGTAGAATCTCGTGAGTTAATTTCTTCATTTCATTTCCCCATGTTACATTCCCTACAGCATGTTATGAGGTTTTCCATGTCGTCCGTTCCTCATTTCGACCTTGGTTTAATATGATCCACTTCTAATGTTACGTCCTTTCATGTTTTACCACAGTACTGACATCTGAAGTTGTCTCTCTTAAGTACCTCGAATCTTTTTTTTTGTGATAGCATGTTATGTGTTTTTGTATATAAAATCTTTGGTTATAGAAAAGCACCCCGCTAGGTCCAGTAGCGTGGTGCTTCTCGTATATTTAAGTCTGACTCGTAACGTCTTACTTAACTCTGTTATTCCATACCCTGGACCTGTATGTTCGTCTCTTATATATTTATTATGTTCCTATTTGCAAGACTTTTTTTTGAATAGGTGATAACTAATGGTTAGCGGATTTTTCATTTTTTGATTTGATTTTCTTCTACTTTCAAGTATAAGGGGGGTGTTATCATTTATTTATTATTTATTTAATTGCTATGAAAGACAGAAACAACAGAAGTTTACTCGTGGCGATCGACGAGTTCAGGAAGTGAAACGTTGAGCCAGGAGATTTGAATTGGGACACTCTTATGTTCTTCTTCGAGGACGCATGTAGAGAGTTCGCAATGGATAAGTTTTACGAGCAAGGTTACTCTGATCCTGAAGCTCAGGAGATGGTTGACTCTCCTAAAGGTCAAGAGTATTTTGAAGAGTATCTTGCTATGTATCTCATGGATTAGTTTTTATTTTTTTTCTTATTATAATCATGGAATGAATAGAAAACATGTCACTAAAGACAAAGTTATTTCACTTACAATGTAAGGCACTTCGTATAGGTAAGAATGCGGAGGCTGGATCTGGTTGAAAGTGGAGTTATAAGTACGCCACTTTGGACAAGATTTGGGATGTTATTGATCCTCTTATGTGAGAGTTTGGTATTTTGGAGTCTTCCGCTATTAAGTACAATGACCAGGGACAGACTTTCGTTTATACCACTATCTACAATGTTCACAATGAGGACGATTCTATGTGTTCTCTATTTCCTTTGGACAATACTTTGTCTCCTCAGGATATGGGAAAGGTAATCACGTATTGACGTAGGTATAATTTGGTAGCTTTGTTGAATCTCAAGATTGTTTGAGAGGATGACGACGCTCAGGGTGTTGGTGCTAAGAAAGCTTCAGCTCCTAACGGTAACAACTTTGTATCTACTATCATCAAGAATTGAAATGTAGAAAAGGCAAAGACGCTTCTTGCTAAAGCTCAGGCTGGTGAGTATTCTCTCTCTCCAGAGAAGTTGAGCGAGCTTGAGGATTTTATCACTGATAATGAATAGTCATGGCAGATATGGAAGAAATCAAGATTTACGACAAGACTATTATGTTCTATCCCACTAGCCACCAGTACAAGCTGGTGGTTGGGGAGAAGAAATCAGATTGGCAGACGATTGACTCTGTGTCTCGTATTTGCGGGATTGTAGATAAATCGGACGCTTTATTGATTTGGGCTAGTAGGCTTTGCTCTGATTATCTCCTATCACTTCCTGTTCAGAAGAGGACGGATGAAGAAGTGAAGATTGCTGTTAATAAGCACAAGGAGAAGAAAGAGGAAGCTGCTAACATAGGAACGTTGGCTCATGCTTGGGCTGAGGAGTATATCAAGAAAGGGGATATTTCTTTTCCTGACGATCCACAGGTTGCTAATGCTGTGAATGGTTTCCTTGAGTGGACTTCGCAACATGATATCAAGTGGCTTGCGTCTGAACGTTTCGTGTATTCCGACGAGTACAATTACGTTGGTATCTGTGACGCTATCGCAGTTATTGACGGGAAGAAGTATTTGGTTGACTTCAAGACTTCGAATAGGATTCGTAAGTTGGAGTACGGAATGCAAACTTCTGCGTATGTATATGCTTATGAAGAGGAGACGGGAGAAAGGATTGATGGAGTTATAGTTGCTCGTTTCTCTAAGGACGACATGGACGTACCTTTTGAGGTGTTCGAGTTCAAGAGCGACGACATATTGTTTTTCTTCGACCTATTCAAGTCTGCTCAGAAGCTTTACAAGGCGAAGAAGCTCTACGATAAGTAGATTTTATTCTTTATTATTTCACATGAAACAAAACATTTTGAAAATCGTGCTTAGTATCGTTGTCATTTTAATTGTGGTGGTTATTATTTTTGGTGGGGTGGTTGTTGTTCGTTCAGCGTTCACTCATGACGATTTGTGAGCAATAGCAAACGAACTGAACCAGCAAAGAGACGCAAAGCAGGAGTGTTTAGATAATCTCACTTATGAGGAATCGAGACAATCTGTATTATGATTCACTAAGCCATGTGTTCAGTATGATGAGAGAATTATGGAATTGAAAGCTGATTTGGATTCGTATTTAGTAAAGGATTATATGAAGCCTGCGGGTTTAGTGGAGAGCAGACAAGCTCAACAATAAATCCAACTACCGAGGAAATCTCGGTGGTTGCAACTGGTAATGTTGAGCATTCCGAGGATGTCCTCGATATGCTCCCTGTTATAGTTCATAAAGGATTTGCTTCTGGCGATCTACGTCAGCAGTATGTCCAGTATGCCTATTCCATAGGATGAATGGATTTGGTTACGTTGATAGAATGCGAGAACTGAACGTGGTCGCCTGATAGACAAAGTTCTGTGGTGAAGAATTGAAAGAGGGAGAGAAGTTTCTGATTTTGTCAGATTAGTCAAGTCTATCATCCTGATATAGTGAATACAAACGAATTTTGGGTTGATTGGAGATGGCAAATAGATAGATGTAATGAGTTAATGAAAGGTGGGACGGCATTTTACGGAAAAGATAGGAAAATTAAATGAGTAAAATGTTCGACTTATGTTTTAGATAGATTTACAATATCAAATGGCAATCTTAATAATTAAGAAGACAGAAAATATGTTTCAGACAGAGAAGAGACCATCTGGATATCCTACTTATCTTGTTTTGTGTAGTAATTGTTGAAAATCATTCCCTATGATAAAGTATGATCTATGAAAAACTGAATATTGTATAGCTTGTGCTAATAGATTGAGAGAGTGAGTAAGTGGATGGGAAATATTCAAAGAGAGATTTTGATTTAAGAAAACTACCTTGTATCAGAAATGGCAAACAATGAAAGCTAGGTGTAACTATTCGTGTGTGAACTGATATAAAAATTATTGAGGTAGGTGAATCAAATGTGAACGAAGCACGTTTTCTGATTTTGTTAGAGATATGAATGAAAGCTATTTGAAATTTGTGAAGAAATATGGTATAGAAAACGCAACGATAGATAGAATAGATGTTAATTGAAATTATAATAAAGAGAACTGTAGGCGGTTAACAATGAGAGAACAGCAGAGCTGAAAAAGGACGAATCACAAAGTGGTTTATAAGTGAAAAGAATATCCAACTCTTGTCAGTTTGTGTAAGGAGTATTGAAGAAATTATTGATGCGTTTTTCGTAGAATAACAACTTACGGATGGAGTATAGATGATGCTATCGAAAAGGATTAGTATTTATGTTTTAAATAGATTTGTAATTAATGCGTAAATTATTATATTCTTTATTGATTATAGTTGTGATAGAGATTGTGGCGTTCTGTTTTCGGATAGTTCACATGGTCTCTATCCCAGTTTAGAATTTATGTTGGGTGTAGCTCAAATGGTTAGAGCACCAGACTGTGACTCTGGCTGTTGCGGGTTCGAGTCCCGTCTGGCAGTTGCCACCACTCTACTACCTAAGATAGCTAGTTAGGGCAATCGTACCGTGGTGGTTTATAATGCAGGGGAAGCTTTCGGATAGGCTGCTAGTTTCATATGCTAGAGATACTGGGTTCAACTCCCAGACCTGCAATATTGTTGTTGTTTGATTAAATAAAAAGCAGAGCTTCGTTGCTCCGCTTTTTTGTGTAGGAATTATTTTCTCCTACCTCCTCTTTTTCATCCACAAGGCATGTTTATATTTGGTTAGGATCTAAATCTTTTTTCTCTTCCCTCTTTATAAGTGTGTCTGGGTATTCTTTAGGATTCTTGTCCTTGAAGTAGTAGTTGGTTATCTGCATTGCTACGGATAGGAAAGCAACTATTACTCCTGTCTTGTCTTCTATGTTTGCGAATACATAGTATCCTGTGAAGACACACAGACATATTATAATTAGTAGGAAGACTAGCTTTGTGATAGACATTTTTTCTCGTAATGATTTCATTTTGATATAGTTAAGATTTAAAGCCTCT
>Ga0247610_10001037_pt1 | contig 35578 bp, 24 predicted proteins | sample 174DNAGHGhighgp2_FD_193483 | JGI IMG/M metagenome (GOLD analysis project Ga0247610, IMG submission 193483) | Sheep rumen microbial communities from Palmerston North, Manawatu-Wanganui, New Zealand - 1742 DNA GHGhigh gp2 | ecosystem: Host-associated > Mammals > Digestive system > Stomach > Rumen...
GTCCTTTCACTTTAATGGTTAGTACTTAACGAAGCAGGAGCATCTCTCTAACAGAGCGCAAGTTCGTTTGATCTACGAGCGCAACATGGGTCAAGTTGCGTTTTTGTTTTTTAGTCTTCTTCGTCAGAATGTGACTTTTGTAAGCGTGCTTACGCTTAATTTTACCGGTTCCGGTAAGCGTGAAACGCTTTTTTGCACCGGAGTTCGTTTTTACCTTTGGCATTTTGTTTTGAATTTAGTTATTAATATTAAAAAGTCTCGGGCAGCCACGCGTACTCAGACGCGATAAAAAGGTAGGCCCTACGACTTGTTTTTGGGCTTTAGAGGAGTCTAACATCAGCCTTGACCGTCGCTTGACCGTCGTTCGACTGTCGTTCCAATCCTTATTTTTGACTCTTGGGGCTGACGAACATGATCATTCGTTTACCTTCGAGATTGGGCACATTGTCGGGTTTGCCGTATTCCTCGAGATCAGCGGCGAAACGCGCGAGCAGGAGTTCGCCTTGCTCTTTGAAGACGATGGATCGTCCGCGGAAGAAGACATAAGCTTTGACTTTGTTTCCCTCTTTGAGGAACTCCTGTGCATGTTTGAGTTTGAAGTTGTAATCGTGGTCATCAGTTTGAGGACCGAACCGTATTTCCTTCACCTCTTGTTTTTTCTGGTTAGCCTTCGCCTCTTTTTGTTTTTTCTTCTGCGCATAGAGGAACTTTTGGTAGTCCACAACTCGGCAGACAGGCGGGTTAGCCGTTGCAGCGATTTCGACGAGGTCGAGATTTTGCTCGTCCGCAATTCTCATGGCCTGTTGGAAGGAATAGATCCCCGGCTCAACATTGTCGCCAATAAGGCGCACCTGTGCGACTCCGCGAATTTTGTCGTTAATACGATGCGGGTCTTCTTTGATAACACGACCGCCACGCGGTCTGGGAGTAATAGTTGCTATAGTTTTTAGCCGTTAGTAGAAAGTAGAGCGTAGAAAGGCCGCTTTGCTCAAAGTAGAAAGCTCTTCCACTATCCCTTTCTTGTTAAACTTAGTGCTTCCCGTGCGGGCACAACACACCCTACCATCGAAAAAGCGTGCAAAATTACAACTTTTTTTTGATATACGCAAGAAAATTCGAAGAATAATTACGTAGTAGTGCATTTTTTTTATTTTTTTACGGAAAATGCTTGCGCGCGTGAAATATTTTTTGTATCTTTGCACGCTATTTTGAATTTATGCGAAATATCTTAAATAAAACACATACAATGAAAAAGAACATTTATGTTTTGACCGCGTTAATCGCGATGGTATTTTTCGGTTGCAAAGAGAGCCCTTATATCAATGCTCCAGGAGACAACCAATACAATACGGACTCGATTCCGGTAGTAGCGGATCCGGATCCGACACCAGATCCGGTGGGATTTGTGATTCCAGAGGGGACGATTGATGTTAACCAGGCGGTAAGGCTCTCCGCGAAGTTAGTTCCGGGTCAGACCTCGAGTGAGAAATACTTCATTAAGGGTTGGGTCGTTAGTTTTGACGCCAAGGGTCGTGGAGACAATTTCGATGAGAATTTTGCGAAGTACGGCAACGATTATATATGGTTGAGTGCTCGTCAGGACGGTCAAGGCACGAAACAGTTCTACGCTTATCGTGTATTGGGTAAGTTCGGTGCCAAGTTGCCGGATCAAGAGTGTATTCATATTGGCGATTTTGTTGTCATCAGTTGTTATCCGATGAACTACAACGGCACGTATGAATCGAGCGGAGCATGCTTCATTTACAGTTCGACGAATGCGCATTTCAACGAAGTGTACCCTGCTTTCCCGGGTTGTCCGGCTCCGAAAGAGGGAGAATTGAGCGTGACAGACGCAGAGAAGATTGCGTTGACGCTGGAGAAGAAAGCGATGACGACGGAGACGTACAAGGTACGCGGCGTGGTGACGAGCGTGGATGTAGTGGATCCGTCTTACGGCAACGCTACATTCAATATCTCGGACGGTTTGTCGTACGCTACGTGTTACCGTTTGAAATACAAAGGCGGCGCTAAGTTCACGAACGTCAATCAAGTGGCTGTGGGCGATACTGTGCTGGTGGAAGCGAAGATTCAAAATTACAACGGAACGTGTGAACCGACGCAAGGAAACGTGATCGAGTCCACGAACCCGAATTTTTAAGCCCCACCCGAACTCCCTATTAGGGGAGGAGAATTGAGAATTAAAATCAAAAAAATATAATAACAAAAATGGCAAGTTTACAAAAAATTAGAAATCATGGCGCCCTGTTGATTATTATTGTGGGCGTAGCTATGTTGGCATTTATCCTTGGTGACTTTTTGAGAGATGGAGGAACGTTCTTCCATCGCAATCGTGAGAACATCGGCGTTATTGCCGGTCACGAAGTCCATTTCACAGAGTACGAGGCAGCCAAGGATCAATTAACTGAGGTTTACAAGATCGAGACGGGTCGTAATGACTTTGACGAGGACATCCAGACTCAGATCCGCAACCAAGTGTGGAATATGTTCGTCATGGATTACACGATGCGTGAGCAAGGCGAGGAAATCGGTATGACGATTACTCAGGACGAGTTGACAGAGTTGTGCGTCGGCGCTCATCCGCATGAGATCATTCGCGGTCGTCGTGCATTCTGGGACGAGAGCGGTCAATTCAACCCGGAGATTGTGAAGAGTTTGATCAACCAGATTAACACCGGTAGCGACGATCCGGATCAGAGCGCTTACATCCAGCGCGTATCCAACTATTGGTTATACTGGGAGAAAGCCGTTCGCCTCACTTATATGCAGGAGAAATACGTTGGATTGCTGCAACACCTGATCAAATCCAACTCGCTGGAGGCAGAGTACGCTTTCAACGGTCGTCAGAACGGTATTTCGGCTGAGTATGTGATGCAACCGTACTTCATGGTAGCAGACAGCTTGGTAGAAGTGAAAGAGAGCGAGATCAAGAAACTGTACAAAGAGCACTTACAGCAATACAAACAGACCCCGAACCGTGCTATCAAATACGTTGTATTTGACATAGCTCCGTCGGAGGCAGATTTCCAGGAGGCACACGACATGGTGGCTCAGTTGGCAGAGGAGTTCCGTACAGCAGAGGACGTAGCAGCGATCGTAAACATGAACTCGGATGTACTGTACGACGGTCGTGATTTCTCGGAGGAGACCGTTCCGGCACAATTCAAAGAGTTTGCTTTTGCGAAGGGTGCTAAAGAGGGTGATTGCACAGAGATCCTCTTTGCGGATAATATGTACGCGATCGCTCGTATTATGAAGAGCGGTTATTCGTTGCCGGACTCGGTTGAGCTGAAGGCAATCATCGAGGGCGAGGAGGATCAAGAGTTAGGTTGGTTCAAGGCGAGCGATCTGCCGAAAGACATTGCAGAGCCTGCATTCGCTGGTCATCGCGGAAGCCGTTTCACGGTTGCACAAGGCATGGGCGAGCAGACTTTTGAGGTTATGGAAATTGGCAAAGCTACTCCGAAAGTGAAGTTGGCTATTTTGGCTCGTGAGGTGACAACCTCCAACAAAACGACCGCCGCTATCTACAGCCGTGCCAAGATGTTGGCATCGGGCAGCAAGACCGAGGAGGCATTCGTTGACTCCGCCCAAACGAAAGGATTGACAGTAGTTCCGCAATTCAACCTGACTGCGACGACAGACAAAGTAGGTCAATTGAAGAACAGCCGTCAGATTGTACGTTGGGCATTTGAGGCCAAAGAGGATCAAGTGAGCGATGTATTCGAGTGCGGCACACAGTACGTAGTAGCAGTCGTTTCCGAGGTGAACGATGGCGAGTACCGTTCGTTGGAGTCGGTTCGTTCGGAGTTGACGTATGAGGCTACGAACAACGCGAAAGCTGCTTATTTGACTGAGAAACTGGCAGGCATCCAGAGCTTGCAAGAGGCAGCAGAGATATTGGCTCAACCGATTCAGAGCGTAGATCGCGTTTCGTTAGCTGACGGTCGTTTCGGCAACTCGGGCATGGAGCCTGCAGTCATCGGCGCTACCCTTGCTTTGGGCGAGAATGCGTTGAGCGCTCCGATCAAAGGCAATATGGGTGTGTTCGTCGTGAAGACAGGCATGCTGATCAACCTGCCGGGTGAGTTTAACGCAGAGAGCGAGAAAGCACAGTTGGGTTCACGTTTCGCTTACCTCCCTTATCAGGCTTTGCAGCTCATTCAGGACAAAGCTGAGATCACCGACAACCGTGCGAACTTCCAATAATACGCGTGCGCGCGTTATTTATAAGGAGTTGAGAGTTGATAGTTGAGAGTTGATAGAAGGCTTCTAGTTGAAAGTTGATAAGTTGATAGAAGTGAAAGGTAATCAATCTATATCACCCTGGTTGTGGGTTCCGACCTTGTACTTCACAGAAGGAATCCCCTATTTTTTAGTAAACAGCATCTCCGTGATGCTGTTTACTAAAATGGGAGTACCAAACGGACAATTGGCATTCTTCACCACCCTGCTCTATTTCCCGTGGTTTTTGAAAGGGCTGTGGGGACCGTTCGTGGATATTTTCCGGACAAAACGTTGGTGGATCATCATGATGCAAGCCTTGATGACGGTTTTGTGCATCCTATTGACCCTCAGTTTGCCGACTCCGTCGGCGGAGATGATTGCCGAGAAAGAGACATCGGCGTCATTCTTCACGGTAACGTTAGTGTTGTTCATCATCATGGCGTTCGCGTCGGCGACCCACGATATAGCGGCGGACGGGTACTACATGATCGCGCACAACGAGAAAAGTCAAGCGGCTTTTGTGGGTATTCGTTCTACGTTCTACCGCATCGCGACGCTTTTTTCGCAAGGCGTGTTGGTGTATATCGCCGGTTATATTGAGAACAAGACCGGAGATATTCCTCTTTCCTGGCAGATCACCTTGGGTGCGACCAGCATCGTATTGCTGTTAGTGACAGTCTATCATTGTTTTGCGTTACCGAAGGTTGAGACCTTCCCCTCAAGGGGAGGAGAAAAGGACTCAGTAGCTGTCTGGAAAGAATTAGGGTTGGCGTTTGGAACGTTCTTCACCAAGCCGGGTGTGGGTTTAGCGATTGCTTTTATGCTTTTGTACCGTTTGAGCGAAGGATTTTTGGTTAAGTTGTGTCAACCATTTTTGGTTGATCAAATGGCGGATGAGCTTCGTCCCGGCGTCACGATCTTCTGGCTTTTCGGAGATCATTTCTTCAGTTTTCAACACACGGTTCATGTGGGCGGCGGATTAGCTTTAGGCACAGACACCGTGGGTATTCTGTATGGTACGTTAGGCGTGATCGGTTTGCTTTTAGGCGGCATCTTGGGCGGACTCTATATAGCCCGTCACGGTCTGAAACGGTCTATATGGCTAATGGCCGCCGCTTTGACGTTGCCAAGTTTCGTATATTGCTACCTGAGTATGGCTCAACCGGAGTCGCTTTGGGTCATCGGAACAGCAGTCAGCTTTGAGCAGTTTGGTTACGGATTCGGTTTCACGGCGTATATGATGTACATGATGCACTTTGCGGAAGGCGAGTATAAGACCGCGCATTATGCTATTTGCACGGCATTCATGGCGTTGAGCATGATGATTCCGGGATTTGTAGCCGGATTCATTCAGGAGTCGGTGGGTTACTCCACTTTCTACTGGATCGCTAACGCTTGCAGTATAACCACTTTTGTGGTTACGTATTTTGTGTATAAAAACCTCTCCCCGACCCTCCCCTCAAGGGAGGGAGAAGAGACCCCAAATAATTAAAACATGCAACTAAAACGAATTATTCCGGATGCTATCACGAGCTGCAATTTGATATGCGGCAGTATTGCCGTTTATATGGCGACGCAGTATGAGTTTGTATGGGCTTTTGTGTTCATTTTAGCAGGAGCATTCTTCGATTTCTTCGATGGATTGAGCGCTCGGTTGCTGAAAGCGCCAAGCCCGATCGGTATACAGTTGGATTCGCTGGCTGATGATATCACGTTCGGTTTGGCACCGTCGATGATGCTGTTTTGCTGGTTAAAGCCGGTATTAGGATGGTGGGCAGCGTTGGCATTGCCGATGGCGGCTTTCTCGGCGCTCCGTTTGGCAAAATTCAATATTGATGAACGTCAACACGATTCGTTTATCGGTTTGGCGACTCCTGCGAACGCGATTTTTTGGGGTGGTATCTGCTGTTTACCACTTCAAGTATTGGCTTACGATTGGATGGCGTGGGTACTGATCGGATTGTCATTTGTTAGTTGCTGGCTGCTGAACGCTGAGGTTCCATTCTTCAGTTTCAAAGGATTCAAGCGCGAGAAGATGATCATTATTCTTTTCCTGATCGGATGTCTGATCTTAATCGGTTTTTGCGTATGGAAAGCCGTTCGGAGCCAACATATCGAGTTTGCGCTCTTTAGCGGAACCACTTGTATCCTATGGTACGTGGTTCTGAATTTGCTGATAGCCTGCATGCCTAAAAAACAGTAAGTTTAATTCCCTGAGACCATGAAACGCTTATATCTCCTATTAACGGTATTCATCTATGTCTCTGCCTTGTTGGCAGAAGATATTCCTTACGGGTACTACGATGCCATCGACGGCACACAGGACTCGGTGTTGAAATCCACGTTGAGTCTGATTGTGCGTGGCGGGGAGCGGTACGAGTATGGTACAAACCAATATCACAACACGAGCAATCCGCCTGAGTGGCAGAAAGGCGATTTGAAGGCGTATGGCACCTGGCAGGCATTGCCTTTTACGGACCACAAACCGGGTACGACAGGCGGCGTGTGGGACATGTATTCCAACTGTGTACGGTACTACCCCCATAAATTAGGCGATTCGGGTTGCTCGCTCAATATCGAGCACTGTCTGCCGAAGAGTTGGTGGGGAGGCACTGTGAACGAGGCCTATAAGGATCTGTATAACCTCAATCCGTCAGACCAGCGGGCTAACAGCCAAAAGAGCAATTACGCGCCCGGACATGTGAAGAAAGGGGACAAGTTCAACAACGGTTCGTTCAAGATGGACGCCGCTAAGAGTTCGGGTTACGGTTATATATGCTGGGAGCCGGCAGAGGAATATCGGGGAGATTTTGCGCGGACGTATTTTTACATGGTTACCGCGTATGAGTACTTAGACTGGACCGATTATCCGCAGTATGTCAGTCATGGAAGCTATCTGATGTTCTCCGACAGCATCCAGAAAGTGCTTTTAGATTGGCACAGAGCCGATCCTGTGAGCGACAAAGAGCTCTGCCGGATGGATATGATTTCTACCATACAAGGCAACCGAAATCCGTACATTGATTACCCGGAATTAGTAGAATATATCTGGGGAAACAAGAAAGGCGAGACGGTCGATTTAGGCACGTTGGAATGTGCCTTTTCGCAAGGCTGGTGTCCTGATGACGCAGAAGAACCGGAACCGCAGATATACGATACCATCATTAATCTGCCTGCAATTACGGCGGCTTTGGTGAATGCCGTTGATCACGACGGAATCCGGGGAGCCGCCAACAGCGGTATTCAATCCAACGGCAACGCATCCATTACCATGGGCAAGAGTTCCACGGACGGGGAGATCTCGTTCACGGGTTTGGCATTGCGGGATAGTGCCATCCTGGCTTTCAGGGCTTCTCCTTATAATAGCGCCATGAAAATGCAGTTGGACATCTATTTCAACGATGTATTAGATAGTTCGATATTGGTGACGGTTGTACAGGAGACGCGTCATGAAATCCGGTATCGAATCCCTGTACCGCCACAAGTAACGACGATCCGTCTGGTATCGGTCGGCGGTTCGACGGCGCAACGTGCCTGCATGCAGGAGTTATACCTTCTGACGCCCCAAAGCATGGATCCCTCCGATTTATGCCAACCGGGATTGGAAGAAAAGGTATGTAAAAAAATTCACAACGGACAGGTTGTTATTGTCCGTAATTCGTCCATTTACACCCTTTTAGGACAGCGAATTCAATAAATGTGTCAATTTTTACACATTTTTCGCGAAAATAAACACGCGCGCGTAAGAAAAAATGAGTAATTTTGCAGCGTGAAAAGAATAAGTCATTTAACAAATAATTTAATATGAAAAAACAACTCTTATTTGGACTGATTTTGGCGGCAAGTTCACTGCTTCCAATCGGTCTATCCGCTCAATCTACTCAAGGTACCGATTTCTGGGTGACACTGATGCGAGGAGACGAACAGAATTACGACCAACTCTCCCTCACTTTCGCAGCCAAAGAATCCACGAAGGTATTTATTGCCAACGAGAATGCCAATTTTATAGATAGCGTGGTGGTGGGCAATGACACCATTTATCGTTACCCCTTAAACTCCATCGAGAATTTGTGTTACGTAACGGACAATCAGGAAGAGACTCCTGTTTACCGTGCGTTGCATATCACGTCGCAAAAGCCTATTTCGCTGATTGCGGCGAACTATAAGAACAAATCGTTTGACGTAGCCTCCATTCTGCCGACACCGTCGTTGATGAGCGAGTACCGCATCCAATGCTACTCACCGACCGCCCATGAGAATAATTCGCAGGGAAGCCAGTTTGCCATCGTGGCAGCTGAGGACGATGTGGTAGTGGATATTTTACCGACCGCCAACACGCAGAACGGCAAGCCACAAGGTGTTCTTTTCACGACAGAAACGCTCAAGAAAGGACAGGTTTACTATGTATGGAGCGGTTATGGAAGCGGTCTGTACTACGATTTTACAGGAACCGAGATCAAAGCCCGCGGAAACAAGAAGATTGCTGTCTTCAACGGCAACTCGCACACCAATATCCCGAACGGTATTCGTGACCGCGATCATGTTTATTCGCAAGCAATGCCGATCAACTACTGGGGAAAGCGCTTTGCGATCACCTCATCGCTTACCACCATTGACGGACAACCGGAAGGGTCGTATTGGGAGCGAATCGACAAGATTCGCGTACAGGCGTTAGTGGACGGAACGGTAGTCAAAGTAGATGGTAATGTGGTTCACACCTTTGATTTCGTAAACGGTTCAGGCGAGGATCAGAAACATTTCTACGAGTTCGATTTCGGTGTAAGAGACAGTAAGAGCGGTTATAGCGGAGACGGCCACGATTTCTTCGAGGGCACAAGCCATTATATCGAGACTTCCTGCCCGAGTGCCGTACACTTATTTATGACCAGTGACCGTTACGATCACGACAAGGTGAAAGGAGTGAACGAGAAATACTGTAACGGCGACCCCTCCGAGATCTGGGTGAACCCGATCGAGCAGAAGATTGACACGCTGACGTTCGGTACCTTCCAAACGGCGCAGGTAAACGACCATTTCATCAATATCGTGACGCATAAAAACAATGTATCTTCCGTCAAGTTAGACGGCAACGTGATAGCAAGCAACCAGTTCAGTCCGCTGTCCGGCAATGCCGATTACGTCTTCGCCCGTATAACCGGTGTGGAGGATCGTGCCCACACGCTGACGTCCGACTCGGGTTTCATTGCACACGTTTATGGTTTTGGCGAGAAGGAGAGTTACGGTTATCCTGCGGGAGGTCGTACTAATGACTTAACCGCGTTCGTGACCATCAACGGTAAGATCTATCGTGCCGATGGCGATAACAAGATCTGCGGCGATGACAAGGTTGTTTTCGGATGTGAACTGAACTACGAGTATGATAGCATTTACTGGTTCTTCGGCGACGGCAAAGACACCTGGATTCGCGAGAAGACCGATTCCGTAGAACATTACTATGATATAGCCAGCACGTATCACGCTTATGTAAAGATTTTCCGTCACATGGGCGACGACGACGGTTGTCTCAATTTCTCGGCGTACGACAGTATTGCGTTCCTGGTGAATATCGGTAACTACAAGGTAGATATCTTAGATATCGAGTTGCCATATTGCAGCAAGGAGGGCGACGAGGTGGATATGACCATTTATCTGAGCAATCCGGCGTTAGTAGTACTGGATCCGAAGAAGAACGACAGCGTTCAGATTACGTTCAATGCCGCTACAAAAGCAGCCGGATTCCAAGAGAACAATATCCGCGTTATAGGCGACACGATCTTGATCATTCGTGTTCCTTCAACCGCAAAGAACAATACCGATTATGGTTTGCACTTACATATAGGATCGGAATGTCCGAACAGCGTTTTGGACAAAGATTTAGAGTTCAGCCTGCTGTTTGACATACCCGTTTTGGCACAACGTTACAACAATGTATTAGGCGTACTCAAAGACTCATTCCCGACGCAGGAATTGACTGATTTTGTATGGATTCACGACGGCGATACGCTTCCTGACCAGCAGACATCCGTACTGTATTTGGATGAAAAAGATCCGCAAAACAGCGGTGAGTACCACGTATGTTTCACCATCAAAGAGGAGGGCAAAGCAGACAAGCGATATTGTACCTGTCCGGTTACGTTCAACACGAAAGCAGATACCCACTCCTTCGATGCAGACTCAACCGGTTTGAATATCACGGCTTACTATGCTACGTTGGTCGGCGGCGAGGTATTCGTGAATGCAGACTACAAGGGTGAGACGAATATCGAGTGCTACGCTCAATGGATCACCGCCAGCGGACAGGTGTACCAAAACCTGCAATTCGACATTCCGGACGGCGGATGTACGATCCCAGCCCCAAAAGAGAAAGGTTTGTATCTGTTACGCGTGGTAACGGGTAAAGGTAGCCGTAGTTTCAAAATCAGCATTCAATAACCAACCATAAGCAAAGGAGAAGACAAATATGAAAGCACATAATATCATATTAGCTATTTTAATTTTGGGCATGACTTGCATGCCGGTTGTATCGAATGCTGCGCCGGAACCCGTACCAGCCACCCAGAACGACAAAGCAAAAGCGAAAGCCGCGGCAGCAAAGAAGAAAGAGGCGGAGAAGAAAAAACGTGAGGCGGAGAAGAAAAAAGCCGCCGCCGCAAAAGCGAAAGCGAAAGCTGCTGCTGATAAGAAAAGAGCAGCCGACCAAAAGAAAGCTGCGACGGCGAAAGCGAGGGCCGATCGGGAAGCCGCTATCCAGGCCGCAGAAGATAAGGCACTTCGCGAATATAATGAATATCAGGAGCGTTTAGAGAACCCCAAAACGGAGCCGATCTCGTATTTCAACCTCGGTTTCCGCGCGGGATATGCTGCCATGATGGATCGCATAAACGGTTCGTACGTCGGCGCAGGCACGCTAAATCAGAGCAATGCGTTGCAACAATTGATCGGTGGAGCCGGGGGAGGTATTGATCTGACTTATAATTTAGAGTACGGTCATTTCCTGTTTGAGACGGGTTTGGATTTCCGATTCCTCAACTCAACCTCCGCCTATGGTTTTACGGCAACCCGTTACGATCAGACGTACGGTGCGACGTATAACTACCTCTTTGATAATACGCGCGAGATGAGAAACATGGCGCAGGTCGGTCTGCCGCTTATGTTCGGTGCACAATTCAATAAATTCTATTTCTTGGTCGGCGCAAAGGTACACTACACATTCTTAGGTAATTACAGCCAGAATGGTCTGTATGATGTGACAGTTAATGACCCGGCGTTGGTAGATCCTTACGGCATGGGCATCTATGCGTTGAATGGTCAAACCAAGTCTCCGATCGTCTTCCGTCAACCGGAAGTGAGCGCAGCGGTGGAAGTAGGAATCGACTTGGACGAATGGTTGCAGAAACAACCGGATCCAAAGAAGAAAAAAGCCAAAGTGAAACCCGGAGAGCGACTTCCTTTCGGTCGTGAGAATGTTCACTACCGTTTGAGTTTGTTTGCTGAATACGGGGTGCTGAACACGAATGCTACCCCCAAAGCGAATCCGGTAGAGTTCGCCAATAACCAAGTAGAGGTTCAAAACAGCAACACTTTCCTTGCTATGAACGGCGATACGAAACTGAATAACTTGTTGGTGGGAGCTAAATTCACGATTCAGTTTGAGGTACCGGGCAAGACGGTTCGTCCTGTAACGGCACCCCCGAGTTACGTCATCCTCAACGTAGTGAACGGTGAGACCCACGACACCATCACCACCGCATCGATGCAGATCGTCAATGTTGCTAACGGAAAAGTTGCCATGCGCGAAAGGATGATCAACAAGAAGAATTTCCCGCAGAAGATAGCGTTAGGTACGTATGAAGCTTTGGTTCATTTGGACGGATTCTATCCTGCAGTGGATACATTCACCATTGACCAGATTGCCAGCAAGGACACCTTGGCGCTCATCCTGCGTCCGCGTCCTATCTTCCGCGTCCGGGTAACGAATAAAGAGACTGGGGCAGTGGTTCCGGCGACGGTTCAGATCATTGCCAACAACGAGGCAGAACCGGCGTTCAGTTTAGCAACCGACTCGGTGAACGGCACGGCCAACCAGATGTTAGAGGACGAAGTACAGTATCATCTGCATATCGCACAATTCGGATACGATACCGTAGATATGATCATCCCGAACATCGGAGAAACAATGCATATCGAGTTGGTACCGGTTAAGAAGGGTGAAGTCTTTGTGGTGAAGAACTTGTTCTTCGCGACCAATAAGACCCGTATCTTGCCGACGTCAGAGGAGGCGTTGAACGACCTGTACATGTACTTGGCTCGCAACCCGCAGATTCGCCTGCGTATCATCGGTCACACTGATAATGTAGGTAAAGACGAAGCTAACCAACGCTTGTCGGAAGGTCGTGCCAAAGCCGTTCGTGATGACCTGATCGAGCGCGGTATTGCACCGGAACGTTTGGAGGCAGAAGGACGCGGTGAGAGTCAGCCGATTGACACGAACGATACGGATGAGGGTCGCCAGAACAACAGACGTGTCGAGATCGAGATACTTTAAGTATCGAGAACAGCATTTATGCGAATAGAAATCTTATAAGATATATGAAAAAGCAAATTCAAACATTATTGCTTATCGCACTATCCGTCGGTATGACGATTCCTGCATGGGGACAGTCTTCGACCGAGGGTAAAGAGTTTTGGGTGGCACTGACCTTGTCAGCAGCACCGGCGGACGGTTTACCTACTCCGTTCATTGCGGTGTCCACGAAGAAACCGACCACAATCACCATCACCAATCCCGGTGATCAGACTTGGGCGGGCACTACCAAGACCGTAGGGGCTAATGAATGGGTGATCTTCGAGAGCGAGATTCCGTTGAATAAATGGTATCCGACAGCAGCCAACAGCATCAACGACATCAAGCCGGAGGCGGGTCAGACTCATAACTACGGTCTGAAAGTAGAGGCGACTGAGGAAGTGTCGGTTTATGCTGCTTTGTGGATGACGAACTCGTTTGATGCGGCAAACGTACTGCCTTCTCATGTGCTGCAACACGAGTATTACGTGCAGGATTATCCGCCGTATATCAAACCTTCGGACGGAGATGCGTTGTCTATGTTCACCATCGTAGCGACGGAGGACAACACCCGCGTCACAATTACGCCGTCCAGCACAACGCAGGATAACCATGTTGCCGATGTGCCGTATAATGTGACCCTCAATGCGGGACAGACTTACTACGTCATTTCCCAAACCTTACAGAGCCTTTCCGGTACGCATGTCATCTCCAACGGTAAGAAGATAGCGGTTTTCCAAGGCAATGTATTCACCCAGATTCCGGGTGGTAAGTCTGCCCGCGATTGTACGTATGAGCAAGCGATGCCGGTTGAGTATTGGGGAACGCATTTCGTGGTAACCCGTTCGAAAGAGAAGGATGCTAACCGTATTCGCGTGACAGCCAGCAATAATGGTACTTCTATCATGTTGGACGGCATTGAGATGACAACCCTCAATGCGGGTGAGACATGGGAATTGGAGATGCATCAAACGGAGCCTACTCAGGCAGATTTGAAACACAGACCGGATGCAAAGATCGTATCGGACGCCGTTTATTTGCAGGCAAGCTGCCCGGTTGCGGTATATTCGTACGACGTAAGTAACGGATATAAATCCACCCCATCAGAGATGGACAACAATCGTGGAGACCCGTCGATGGTATGGATATCGCCCTTAGAGCAGCGTATTAACGACATCACCTTTGGTGTCTGCGGTACCGAAAAAACGGATAAACACTATATCAATATCGTTTGTCCGACCGAGGCAACGTCGTTGACGACGATCACTCCGACCCCTGCCGAAGCCGTTACATGGACGGCAGTACCGAGCAATCCGGAATGGTCGTACGCCCGCATCCATCTTTCTACTGTCAAAAAAGCCGGTTCCGGAAACCGTGTATTCACGATGAAAAACCCACAGGGATGTATAGCGCACGTTTACGGAAACGGGAATGACGAGAGTTACGCTTACTCGGTAGGTTCTGCGGCAGTTAAACGCGGTGTACGCGTCAATAACGAGATCTTCACCGATGGTTATAGAAGTGACAGCAAGTATTGTTTGCACGATATTATCCATTTCAATGCCGGAATCGGTACAGACGAGATCAGCCGCGTGGATTGGAACTTTGGCGATGGTACTACGGAAGAGTTCAGTACTCCGGAGATCGATCACCAATACCTCAGTCCGGGTTGGTTTGATGTAACGGCGGAGTTGTACGGTCATCAAGTATGTACCGACGAGAGTAACCAGTACTTGGGTTCAATTCAGTTCTCATTCCGCGTAGTGAAACGCGATACGCTGCCGGGTACAGTGCAGTATCGTTGTTTGTCGTTAGATACACTGGCGAATGATCCGGAGAGAAGGGCATATATATTGCAGTACGGCGAGAACGACACCGTTGTGCCGGATATCTGTTCGGAGCCCGTGGTGATCAATTATTTGGTTTACGGCGAGGAGAAAACAGATACGATTGACCGTTATGACAGTGCGTACGTAAACGGAGATTGGTACTATTACACTCAGGATATCGTTTATACGCCGCAAGCTTTGCCGGGACAAACCGCGTGCGATGTGCATTGCCATATTCATATTATCCAATGTTTGGATCTGAAGGTTACTAATATGCCGGAGGAGCAACATCTATGTCCGGGCGACGCGCTGAAACTGACGTATTCCAAACGCAAAGGAGATATCGGCGGAGCAGCCCATTTCGTGATACCGGGATTAGTGGACGAATTAGTCAATATCGACAACACGAACGTTACGTCGGCGGATCTTTCGCTTCCGACCCACGTGGTACAAAAACCGGGTGTTTATCATGCAACGCTGACTGTGCCGGATCTGTATTGCGACACGCTCACGTTCCCTGTGGATTTCACGGTATATTACCCGAGCAATATCTTCAAACGTAAGTTCAACAATGTGTTAGCGGTCTATAACAAAGACTTCAACGGCGGATACTCGTTTACCCATTATGAGTGGCACTTGATCCGCGAAGGACTGGATACCATCATCGGCGGTGACGAGTCGATTTACCATCAGGACATGCCGTTCATGCAGAACGATACCGTCTATGTGGTACTGACGGATAACAAAGGACTGACTTTGCCGTCCTGTATCCAAGTATGGGAGAACGATCCGTACGATTGGCCGGAGAGTGAGCAGCAAAATGCCCCTGCGCAGAAAGAGATTCGTAATCAACGAATGTACATCCGCATCGATGACCGCGTTTATGACATGTACGGTCAGAGAGTACAGTAAGGGATTTGAGATTTTAGATTTTAGATTTGAAAGAGTTCATTTGCAAAAATAGCATCTTTTTAGGACTAAGCCTGATACTCGTGGTAGTATTGGGCTTAGCCTTAATTAACTACCCCATGGGAGAGTTACACCTGATGCTATGCGACCGTCATACGCCCGCGCGCGATATATTTTATAAGTATTACACGCAGGTAGCGGAGTGGATTCCATACGTGTTATGCGTTTTGATACTACTCTTCTGTCGGATCGGAGATGGTGTATTTGCAACCTCAGCGCTGGTCTTATCGGGGCTATTCACACAAATCATCAAACATATCTGTAATACCTTGCGCCCGGTAACGTATTTTGATCTGTTTATGCCGGATGTACAGTTACCGTTGGTAGAGGGCGTCAAGATGAACTATTGGTACTCGTTTCCTTCGGGACACACGACCTCGTTCTTCTCCCTCGCTTTGGTTGCGTCTGTGTTAATAACGAATTATCTGACAGATCATCGACCGGATTTACCGCATAGCGGTCTTAAGGCACAGAGGTTCTTCAGCGCAGCGATTCAAATGCTGCTATTTATACTTGCTGCTTTAGGAGGGTATAGCCGCATTTATTTGAGTCAACATTTCGCAAGAGACGTCTTTGGGGGTATGATTATCGGGATTGGTATCACGATAGTGTGCTATGTCGTATTTATCCAATATAAAGATCGAAAATGGTACAATTTTCGGCTATTTCAAAAAAAATGAGGGTAAAAGTGCATTTTTTTGCAAAAAAATTTGGTCATATCAAAAAAAAGCAGTACCTTTGCATCCGCTTTTGAGAAATGAAGCTCAAGGGGCGTTTAGCTCAGCTGGTTTAGAGCATCTGCCTTACAAGCAGAGGGTCTGCGGTTCGAATCCGTAAACGCCCACAACCCTTTAAGGGTGAGAGAACATCGAAAGATGTTCTTTTTTTGTTATATATGGCTGCTGAGTCTATGCTCGCATAAGCGAAAGCTATATAGAACAAAAAAGAAGGCTACCAAGCCTCTCTCACTTAAGGGGTTGTGCTAAACTCCTCCGAGCAGGGGGTGAGGATTGTTAGGAGCGAAGCGACGTGAGAATCCGTAAACGCCCACCTGCCTTCTTACCGCAGATCGGTCTGGGTTTTGTACGATTTTTTATATTTTTCTTGCATATATCAGAAAAAAGTTGTACCTTTGCAGCCGCAAAGCTGCAAATGCCAAGCCGCTGCGCTCTACAGCGTAAAAAAGTGAGTACAAGTGCAAAGTGTTGCACAAAATGATATTATTAATTAGCGTTTGCTATTTGTTCTATAGAATTGGAATGTGGAAGTTTCATATAAGATAGAAAACAAGTCGCAACGTCCGTTGTGTGCGGGCGTAACTTGTCTATCTTAGGGCATTCCACAGCCTCAATTCTTGCGAGTTATTGCCCGCTTTTTTCGTGGTTGTGGAATTTATATTAGGATAGTAGCAAATGTGTAAACAAGCGCTACTATGACAGAGCAAGAGTACTTGCAACAGATTCATGAGTTGGAGAAGCAGGTGTCGCGTCTTCAAACAGAAATCAAGAAAAACAGCGAGACGCAATATGGTTTGCGTTGGATGGATGTGCCCGAAGCATTTGAGGCGGAAGCCGAGAATGCTATTCCCACATTGGAAGAGGTACCCAGTAAAGCTATCTCGAATGACGATGGCAAACCCACACATATTCTAATTGAGGGTGATAATTTTCACGCCCTCACATGTCTTAACTATACCCATAAGGGCACAATAGATGTCATCTATATCGATCCGCCGTATAATACCGGTTCGGATGGTTTTGTGTATAAGGATAAGCGTGTACTCGACAAGTTTCCCGATGGTACAACTGTTCCCGCAGATCACCCTTTGCGGCATAGTTATTGGCTTTCATTCATGCACAAACGGCTTGAACTTGCCAAGAACTTACTTTCCGAAAGAGGAGTTATTTACATATCATTAGATGATAATGAATTGGCAAATCTTAAACTTCTTTGTGATCAAGTATTTGGAGAAAGAAATTTTGTTGGTTTAATGACATTAATGAGCAACCCTCGTGGATCGCAAAATAGTAAATACCTTTCATATATTCATGAATATGTTCTCATGTATGCGAAAGACAAGAACACTCTTATTACGTCAGGTGTTGCCAAAGAGGACGAGGATTTAAAGGAGTTCAAAGAAGTAGATGAAAGTGGGAGAAAATATAGATTATTAGGGCTACGAAAGAGAGGTGGAGCTTGGAAAATGGAGGATAGACCCAATATGTATTACCCCATTTATGTAAACCCGGAAACAGGCACATGTTCCTTATGTAAGGATGAGCAGCATTTTATAGAGGTCATTCCTAAAAGACCAACTGGTGAATTAAGTCGATGGACATGGAGTAAAGATAAATTTAACGCGGAAAAACATCTCCTTGTTGGAAAACCAATTAATCGAGTTGGACAAGCAGATGCCTATGATATCTTTAGAAAGGATTATATTGACAATGAGGAAGGAGAAGAAAAAGATACTAAATTAAAGACAATATGGGTAGAAAAGGAAACAAACTATCAAAATGCAAGAAATGAATTAAAAGCGATATTCGGAGATTCTGAATTATTCGATTATCCCAAGCCCACATATATAATCAAGCGTCTAACTTCAATTATTCCAAATTGTAATACCATCCTTGATTTCTTCGGAGGGTCAGGAACCACTATGCACGCGACGATGCAGTTGAATGAGGAAGATGGCGGACATCGGCAATGTATCTTGGTACAACAGAACGAGAATAACATCTGCGAGGCGGTTACGTATGAACGCAACAAACGTGTGATGCAAGGTTACACCAACGCAAAAGGAGAAGCGGTTGCCGGTCTTGGCAATTCCATGAAATACTACCGCACAGCGTTTGTGGGCGAGCATAAGATAACCGACATTACCGATGCGGACAAAGTGGCTTTGACGCAGAAAGCCGGTTGTCTCTTGGCTTTGGGAGAAAACAACTTAGAGGAGATAAAGACTGCCAAGTCGTACCAGATTTTCCAACTCCGCAAGGGTGACAAGCCGACGAATGATTTTGGTTATACTGCCGTTTATTTCTCCGGCAACCTCCTGCAATTTGCGGACTTCCGCCGCGAGATAGAGCAGATACAGGCGGCTAACCCGTTAACGCGCATCGCGGTCTATGTCTTCACATGGGGCGATCCTTCTGTTTTTGAGAATGAGTTTGATGACCTTTCGGGTATTACCATCAAACCAATTCCGCAACCGATTTTAGAGATTTATCAGAACATCCACCAACTATAATACGTTATGGCTCAATTTAATATGCTTGCGTTTCAGCAAAACGCAGTAGAAGAATTAACGGCACAGTTCAAGGCTATTTGGTACGCGAACAATGACTTCAAGCATGAGATCGTGTTTAAGTCGCCGACCGGAAGCGGTAAGACTTTTATGGTGTCGAATTTCATCAACGGCTTGCATACACAACCCGATTGGAATGAGGATGTTGCGTTTGTGTGGATCACTTTCTCGGACGATTTGGCGATGCAGAGCAAGGAGAAGTTCTTTGAGTATTTTCATCCGAATATCGGCAATCAGTTACTGACCGTACAGGATTTCAACCAAGGTGTGCTCAAACGGAACGACATCTTGTTCTTGAACTGGCAGAAACTATCGACCGAGAAAGCCGACAAACGTGTTCTTCGTCGTCCGGAAGATGAACGCTTATACAAAGAATCCGGCTTCTATTTCGAAGATATAGTGGAGCGCACGCACGCGGAAGGAAGGCAGATTGTGATGATTATTGACGAGAGCCACAAGAACGTGACCGACCTTGCTATCAAGACTGTTATTGAGCCGTTGAACCCGAAGATTATTCTCAAAGTGTCGGCTACTCCGACTTCAGAACCTTCGATTAGCGATGTGCGCCGTAACCGCGCAGGATTTGTAGAGGTGGAGCGGCAAGATGTGGTGGCTGCGGGCTTGATCAAAGAAGAAATCATTTCGCAGACCGAGGAAGATCTGAATGTGTTTGAGAATATCGACCATGATTATCTGCTGCTCGATTTGGCGATGGAGAAACGTGCGGAACTGAAAGCCGAATGGGAACGTGTGGGAAAAGACATCAATCCCTTGGTATTGATTCAGTTGCCGGATGACGATAAGAAAACCAAAGACTTAGGCGTCAAACGCAAAGAGGAGATAGTAACCGATTATCTGCTCAAAAAAGGTGTTCCGGCAAATCACATCGCCAAATGGTTTGATAACAAGAAAGAGAACATCGAGTTTATCTCCGACGGCAATAATCCGGTGGAATATATGCTCTTCAAATACGCAGCCGGAACAGGGTGGGATTGTCCGCGCGCACATATTTTGGTCATGTACCGCGAAGTCAAGTCCGATACTTTCCGCACGCAGACACTTGGACGTATTCTTCGTATGGTGGTTCCGGGAGCAGACTTGAGCGGACATCCGGCGCTCAAAACAGGTTATCTCTACACCAACTACCGCCGTAATGAGGTGCAAAACCCCAAAGACAGCACAGAAAACAGACCCAAAACCGCTATCTCCAAACTGAGCGTAGAGCAGCAGACTTCCGCCGCTTTGGAGCACTTTGGAACAGAGGTAGCGCGCACGCTGTTTAACACCATTCCCTCGGCAAACCCCAATGAGGTGTCCAAACAAGTGACGCAAGTGATGCCGCAGGTCATTCAAAAAGCACAAGAAACGGCGCAAAAAATACAGGAGATCCGCGATACCGAGCACGATTATCATAAGCGTGTAGAACGGATAGAGGCAGAGAAACAAAACTTACAACATACAGTAGAAGCCGTAGTGCCATCGTTGTTTGCTGCTGAAGAACACCAAGAGCAGAAAGAAGCTGCGATGCAGGCTATCATTCGGCAAGTAGCGCAAATGACTGCCGGAGTAGCCGGAATTCGCGATCAGGATTTAGTGGTGGATCCTATTCTCAAATCCGATTTTCAATCGCGTGGTGATTACGGCGATGTGGGACGTGCGAGTGATTTTCAATCATCGTTTATTGGTACGTTTAACCGCTATTTCGGTTCTTCCGAAGAGAACATCCCATCGCTCGACGAGCAGCGTCAGATGCTCAAATCCAAAGGAATAGACCCCGATGAGCGATATGAACGAAGTGTTATGGCGGACGCGCATTTCCGTAATTACGATGAGGATGTCAACAATGAATACGGACGCGATGTGATGGTCGAAGTCTCGAATAACGATGTAGAGAAGCTCTTCAGTTATCGCTGCTACGAGATTTTGCAGGAACAGACAGAAGATGATACCAAATTAGGCAACATTGCCCGCTCATGGGCGCCTCTCAAAGAGGCTTTGCGGCAGTGGTTCTTCATCGGCTTGCCGGGATATTCCTATATCAGCCAATACAAGGTGTTCCTCAAAGATACAGACCGCAAGGAGAATAGTGTCTTTAAGCGTGTGATCGCGCAAGCCTTGCGGGAATATATTCCACAGCGCGACGAAGCGATGAAACGCAAAATGGAGCGCATAGCCGAGCAAGAAGCGGAAGTATTTACCATTAAAGCGCAGTACGCATATACCGAGGATATGAAGGAGTTCCAACCGGCGGCTTTAAGTATCGTAAAACCATTCCGCCTGTTGGAAAACTACGCCGGACGGGAGAATGAGGTGAAGTTTATTCAGTTCCTTGAAAGCAATCCAGCGAGCATCGAATGGTGGTTTAAGAACGGAACCGGAAAAGATGCATTGGGTATTCGTTATAGGGATCATGCTACCAACAAAGTGCGTATTTTCTATCCCGATTGGATTATCAAGTTCCGCGGGCAGGATAAACTCGGAATCTTCGACACCAAAGGTGGTTTCACGGCGAACGAGTCGGAGGTGAAAGACAAAGCGGAATCGCTTGCCGCCAAAATAGCAAGTCTCAATGCTAATAAGCAAAAACGCTATATTTATGTCGGCGGTATTGTGATCCAGCAGGAAGGTTTGTGGCTGTATAATGATGAACAAAACTACACCAACTATGCCGCCAACAAATCAATCTGGAAGAACTTCCCGGATTTGTTTAAATAAGTCTTCATCCTTACGTCTCTCTACCGCTTGGCATCACTCGCCAAGCGGTTTTCTTTCTTTGTATGTTCGTTTCAGGGCGATTGAATCGCCCGATATAAAAATTTGTTTAATCTGCTAAATCTGTGAACAGAACATATTCGCTTAATTAGCTCAATTCGCCGTTTAATAATTTTGGGATCATTTTGGGTAATTTGGACTAATAGAAAAATATCCTCTACGTTTACTTCTCAAATATCCAGTTGCCACAAAAGTCAAAAGTAAAATACCACAATAATCAAAAGTAAAATACCACAATAATCAAAAGTAAAAATGCACAAAAACAAGCCCCTTAAAAGTGATTAAAGGGGGTTATAAGGGGGTGATTACGGGGTGATTAGGGCGTGATTAGGGGGATATTCAGCTTAGGTCAGGCTTCGATCAGACATCGATTCGACATAGATTAGACCACGATTTTATGCCTGAACTTTTCACGATGCAAAGGTACAAAAAATTTTTGATATATGCAAATATTTTGATAAAAAACATGTATAAATTTGCATATTTCAATTTTTTGTAGTACCTTTGCAGCCTAATTAAAATTAGGCTTGATATGATCACATTTATTGTTGCTTTAATTCTGCTGGTAGTGGGATTTTTTACGTATGGGGTGTTGGTGGAAAAGATCTTCGGTGTGGAGCCGGATCGGAAGACTCCGGCCTTGACAAAGACAGACGGCGTAGATTTTGTGCCGATGGCACCCTGGAGAATATTCCTGGTGCAGTTTCTGAATATTGCAGGTCTGGGTCCGATCTTCGGTGCCATTATGGGTATTTTCTATGGTCCGGCAGCATTCCTATGGATTGTATTCGGTACGATTTTCGCAGGTGGTGTACACGATTATTTAAGCGGTATGCTGTCTATCCGCAAAGGCGGCGCCTCTCTGCCGGATATTGTAGGCGACGAGTTGGGAGAAGGCACGAAAGTGTTCATGCGCGTGCTGTCTCTCGTTTTGCTAATCCTGCTGACCACTACTTTTTTGAGCGGTCCTGCAACATTATTGCAAGGCTTGGCAGGTCTCGGAACGATGGACTTCCGTGGACGTATGATTCCTATTATATGGGTGTTAATCATTTTCGGTTACTATGCGCTGGCAACGGTTCTGCCGGTAGATAAACTGATCGGGCGTTTCTACCCTATTTTCGGCGGTATTCTGCTGTTTATGGGAATAGGAATCATGGTCGTTATGCTGGGCTGGCACGCAAGTGAAATGCCGGAGGTGTTTGACGGGCTTCAGAACCGGCAGACGAACGGTTTGCCGCTCTTCCCGATGATGTTTGTGAGCATTGCCTGCGGCGCCATTTCGGGTTTCCACGGGACGCAAAGTCCTATCATGGCACGCTGCGTGACGAACGAGCGTCAGGGACGATGGATTTTCTATGGGGCGATGGTTGCAGAAGGAATTTTGGCGCTCATCTGGGCAGCCGCAGCCGGTACGTTCTTTGCTGATCCGGAGAAAGGTCTATATGGCATTGACGGTCTGCAGGCTTTTGCAGCCGCCCATCCGGGAGAGAATATCGCAGCTCTGGTGATTGACAAAGTGAGCCGCAGCTGGCTAGGAACGGTTGGCGGTATTTTGGCAATTATCGGTGTTATTGCTGCGCCTATCACGAGCGGCGACACGGCTCTGCGTAGCGCGCGACTGATCGTGGCGGATTTTCTAAAATGGGACCAGCGCCCTATTCCGAAGCGTCTGATTATTGCCGTGCCTCTTTTCCTTTGCGTGTTCGGCATGGTGTTTGTGGATTTCAACGTTGTATGGCGCTATTTCGCATGGACGAACCAGACACTGGCAGTCTTTACGCTTTGGGCGGGAACGGTATGGCTGTATAAGAAGGGACAAAGTGACCAAGTACCAAGTACCAATTACCGATACGGCTATCTGGTTTCTATGATTCCGGCGTTGTTTATGACGATGGTTTGCAGCAGTTATATTCTGATTGCTCCGGAGGGTCTGCATCTTCCGGTTGAATGGCGTTGGGTCGGCTACCTGTGCGCCGGAATAGTGACAATCGGCTGCCTGGTTGGATTTATGATCTGGGCAAAGAGAGTGAAAAGGGAGGCGCGGGGCTAAAGACCCGCGAACAGGACGAAGAAAATGGAAAAAGTAAAAGGTGAAAAGTGAAAGGTGAAAAGTGATTAAGGATGCCAAATATATTATTTCCTCTCCGGACGTGAAAGATTGCCCGCAGAGCGGGTTGCCGGAGTATGCCTTTATCGGGCGAAGCAATGTGGGCAAATCAAGCCTGATCAATATGATCTGCCATAACCCGAAGTTGGCTAAGACAAGCCAGAAACCGGGTAAGACACTGCTGATCAACCATTTCTTAGTAACAACAACCCCACCCCAGCCCTCCCCACAAGGGAGGGAGAAAGGGACGTCTCAGGCGTGGCATTTAGTGGACTTACCCGGTTACGGGTATGCACAGGCGGGTCAGAAACAACGCGAGGCACTGAAACGGATGATTGAGCGGTACTGCTTGTTGCGGGAACAGTTAGTATGCCTATTCGTGCTGATTGATTGCCGTCACGAACCGCAGAAGATCGATTTGGAGTTCATCAATTGGCTTGGAGAGAACGGAGTACCATTCGCAATCGTGTTCACGAAAGGAGACAAGTTAGGCAGAATGCGACTCAAAGAGAACGTAGAGGCGTACAAAAACCGCCTATTGGAGGAATGGGAGGAGTTACCTCCGGTGTTTGTCACCTCCTCCGAGACGGGTTTGGGCGGCGAAGAGCTCACCAATTATATTGAACAAATTAACGAAAATTTAGCGAACGAAAAGGCATAAATTTCAATTCTGTACAGCTAATAAGTACTTGTTAAGTACCTTTTAAGTCCTTTTTAAGTGTTACTGATTTGACGAGCGTTTCAGGTGAATAGCAAACTAAAAATACTCATCCTTATTTTATTTTGTATGTGTGGCGCGTATGCGTCGGCACGCACGGCGCGTATATACGGGTACGTAGTGGATCAGGATAATATCGGCATTGAGTTGGCGAACGTAGCTGCCACTAAAAATGTACCTGGGGACAATGTACAAAGTACAACGGAACTCATAGGGGGTACGGCGACGAATAAGAATGGATTTTATGAGCTCTTGATCGAGGAGACGGACACGGTGGTGTTAACGTACTCGATGATCGGTTACACGACGGTTCAGCAACGCATCATAGACGTACGGGACGTGATGAATATCAATGTTCAGTTGCTGACAGACGAGCAGGTTTTGACGGAGATTGAGGTTCGCGGAATCCGCCATACGCAGGGCACGATGGACAGAATCGATGTGGGTACGACGCGCGTGATGCCGGACGCGACAGGCGGATCGATTGAGAGTCTGTTGATCACTTTTGCGGGGGTTAGTCAGACGAATGAGTTGAGTAGCCAGTACAATGTGCGCGGCGGGTCTTTTGACGAGAACTCTGTGTATGTGAACGGCATTGAGGTGCATCGTCCTTTGCTGATCCGAAGCGGTCAACAGGAGGGTTTGAGTTTTGTAAACCCCGAGATGGTGGAGAATGTTCATTTCTCGGCAGGCGGTTACGGGGCGCAGTACGGGGACAAGATGGCGTCAGTATTGGACATCACGTACAAGCGTCCGAATGCGTTTGAAGCAAGTATCAGTGCCAGTTTATTAGGAGCACAAGTCTATATAGGTCACGGAGACAGTACGTACTCCATGATGCACGGACTGAGATACAAAACGAGCAAATACATGCTTGGCGGGTTGAGTACAGCCGGCAATTACGATCCGACATTCCTTGATTATCAGACATTTATCACTTGGAGAATTCAGCCGTCAGCCGTCAGCCGTCAGAAGTGGACGATGTCGTTTTTGGGGAATGTGAGCCAGAATGATTACCGTTTTCGGCCGGATAGTTTGAGCGAGAGTTTCGGCGGGCAGAACGCTAAGAACCTGAATATTTATTACGACGGTCAGGAGAAAGACCGATTCTTGACGGCGTTCGCGGCGCTGAGCGCCAAAGGAAGATATAAAGTACAAAGGGACAAGGGACAAAGTACAAAGGAGGATGAGATAGAGGTTGGTTTTGATTTATCGGGATTCTATACGAACGAGCGTGAGAATTTCGACATCACGGGCGAGTACGTATTGAGTAATGGTCCTTCAGACGGCAGTTCATCTTCGGGCAGAAGTACGGAGCAAGTTGATCCGACCTCCGATCAGGCGGCCGTCTTAGGAACGGGAATTTTTCACCAACACGCGAGAAACAGTCTGGAAGCGGGTGTGATCACGCTGTCTCACCAAGGTCGCTGGACGCGAGGCGAGAACACGCTTCTTTGGGGTGTGAGCGGTCAGGCGGAGTTGATTCGCGACTATATCAGCGAATTTGAGAGTAGAGATTCCGCAGGATATTCGCTGCCTAATCGCTCTCAATCGATGGAGTTGTATTATGCGATGCGTGGCGATGCTCAGATGGTATCGGCAAGGGTACAAGCCTACGTGCAAAACGAACATAAATGGCATACGAACTCGGGACAATGGATCTTCACAGTCGGCGGTCGGTTACAATGGTGGAGTTGGAACAACGAAGTACTCCCGTCCCCTCGTGCCTCGATTGAGTGGATTCCCGGGTGGAAACGGGATGTTTGTTTCCGTTTGGCGACGGGACTGTATTATCAGGCGCCTTTCTACAAAGAATTACGTGACACGATCACAGATCCGTTAGGCGTAACCCGAATCCAGCTGAACCACCAACTGAAAGCGCAACGCTCGGTACACGTCGTGTTAGGCGGGGATTATTATTTCCGGGCGTGGGGTCGTCCGTTCAAACTTACCGCCGAGGGTTACTACAAGTACATCGACCGGATGGAGAGCTACACGGTGGACAATGTGAGGGTACGCTACTCGGGTAAGAACGATTCGGAAGGTTATGCAGGCGGTTTGGATCTGAAGTTATACGGCGAGTTGGTACCGGGAGCGGACAGTTGGATTTCGTTCAGCACAATGGTAGCAAGGCAAAGGAAGCTTCCAGCATTCAGCTCTCAGCCATCAGAATGGATCCCCAGTCCGACGGAACAAAGGTGGAATTTCTCGATGTTATTTCAAGATTATTTACCACAATTACCTCAGTTGAAGTTCCATTTGAAAATGCAGTTTGCGGAGGGTCAGCCGTTCTACGCGCCTCGTAATAATCAGTCTTGGGGTCGTATGCCGATGTATAAACGCATTGATTTGGGAGCGACGTATGTCTTCAATGCACAAACAGCTAAGTTCATGCGCTCACCGAGTGCCAAGCATGTCAAACAGTGGGCGATCCAGTTCGAGGTATTCAACTTAGTAGGCTGGCGAAACGTCAATTCTTATTTCTGGGTGGCGGACGCCTACGGCCAACAATGGGCGAGTCCCAACTACCTGACAGGCAGGCGATATAACCTAAAAGTGACGTTAGATTTACGATAAAGGTACTTTTTCTTCACAAATATTTGCATATTTGCAAAAAAAGCAGTACCTTTGCAGCGAATTTTATAGAGCGCGTACGCAGGTTGCGCGCAAGGAGTAAATAAGATACAATTAAGATGAGTATGAAAAAATATCTGTTTATTGGTCTGATGGCCTTGTTAGCCATGAGCTTTACGGGTTGTGTCATCAACGACAGTAAGACGCCTGATTGCAAGTTCCATTCCAAATCCATTTACCTGACAGTGTACCAGCAGGAGTGGATTTACGACACGCAGAACCGTCAGTTCTACGCGCATTTTGATTTGCCGGATATCAGCGAGGCGATCTACAACTACGGCAATTATTCGCTTCATCGCGAGTATAACACGAACACCTCGGATGTGTACCAGGTAGCCTTGCCGCAGAATATCTTCTGCTCGGAGGAGGTAGAAAACGCCGGGGTGAAGGAAACGGTTTATTACACGCAGCAGGTAGATTATCGGGTAGGTGTCAAATATGTAGAGATACAGGTGACCAATTCGGATTTCTTCTATCCTGCCGACACCCAGGGCAACCTGATCAAGCCCGAGACAATGATCTTCCATCTGCAATTGATGTATTGATTATCGCGTCATCACCGGTTTATATTTTCGGTCCTTGCTCTGCGGAAAGCCGTGAGCAAGTTATTCGTACCGCGGGAGAGTTGACAGCAGCATGTTGCCAACTTTCGGTGTCTTTTATTTTTCGCGCGGGCGTATGGAAACCGCGTACGCGTCCGAACACGTTTCAGGGCGCAGGAGAAGAGGGCTTGACATGGTTGCAGGAGGTCAAAGAGCGTTACGGGTTACCTGTAGCGACGGAGGTAGCGACGAGCGAGCATATAGAAGCAGCAATGCAGGCGGGAATGGATTATGTATGGATCGGAGCACGGACGAGTGCCAATCCGATCGCCGTACAAATGATCGCCGATACATTGAGCCGTCTAAGCCGTAAGCCGAAGGCGGTTCTGGTCAAGAACCCTGTAAATGCCGACGCGGCTTTATGGCTCGGCAATATGGAGCGGATTGAAAAAACGGGCATTCCGGTCATGGCCATCCACCGCGGATGTGATCATCAGCCTTGTTGGCACGTAGCGCATACAATCCGTACCGCCCGTCCGGATATTCCCATGCTCTTAGATCCAAGCCACATGAGCGGGGAAGCGAAGAGGGTAAAGGGATTATGGAGCAAGATTGCGGAGTTAGGTTTGGACGGCGCGATGATCGAAGTACATTGTGATCCGGAGAACGCATTATCCGACGCCAAACAGCAAGTAAAGCCATCCGTTATCCGCCATCAGTTGAGCGAGATGCGTCTGCAAGCAGAGCACAGCGAGCTGCATGCCATTGAGCTGAATTGGCTTCGGGCGGAGATCGACGAGTTAGACGAGACTCTTTGGCAGACTATCGCGGACCGCATGGAGGTAAGCCGGCGTATCGGCGAATGGAAGAAAGCGCACAACGTCTCTCCTCTGCAACCCGATCGGTACCGTGAGATCGTCGAAAGGCTCCATACCAAAGGAGAAAATTTAGGACTGAGTCCAGAATTCATGCACGCAATTTGGGATTTGATACACGAAGAAAGTTTGAAACAACAAAAGTGAAAAGATTTAGTTTAATCATCGTATTATTCTTGAGCATCGCCGGGATGGTGACAGCGCAAGATGGTTCCTCCCGCACGAGTATATCGGGCGTGGTAGTCGATGGCGATACGGGAGAGACCCTTCCGTTCGTGCAGGTTTATTTCCTCAAATCGACCACCAACCAAGGAATGGTACCGTCGGAGGTAGGAACCGCCACAGATATGGACGGTTATTTCAGTCTGAGCAACTCGAGCGGCTATACGACGCTCTGTTTTCAGATGTTAGGATACAAGACGGAGATGTTAACGCTCCGCAAAGGTCAAAGCCGAACCAACGCCCGGATCAAACTGACACCGGATGTATATGGCTTGCAAGATATCGTGGTGACTCCTAAACACCGCAAAAGGGAGTACAAACGCAAAGGAAACCCGGCAGTGGAGCTGATCAAAGAGGTCATCGCGCATAAAGATTCATTCTGCGTCAAGACCGTGGATCAATATACCGCCAATTCGTATTCGCGTATGTCGTTTGCGTTGGATAATATCCAAGTCAATTGGGAAAAACCATTCTGGCGGGATTTCCGGTTCGTAGAGAAATACATCGACACGACGGGTGTATATCCGAACGTGACGGTTTCGATCCGCGAACATCTGAACACCGAGTATTACCAGCGTCGTCCGCACCGTGAGAAAAAAGTGCTGGACAAGAAGCGTATTTTCGGTATTGAGAGCGTCATCGGATCGGAATCATTCCAGAAAAACATGGACGCGATCTTCAAAGACGTGGATCTAAACGACAATAACATGAACCTGTTGTTCAACCGTTTTGTCTCCCCGCTCTCCTCCACGCTCGCCGTCAGTTTCTACCAATACTACATCATGGACACGATCATGGTGGACGGTTATCCGTGTATTGATTTGGCGTTCGTGCCGGTCAACTCGGAGAGTTACGGTTTTACGGGACACCTGTACATCGTCAACGACAGTACGTACCGATTGAAGAAATACGCGATCAACGTACCACCGGACATCAACCTCAACTGGGTGAGCAATTTCTCCATCGAGCATAGTTACAAACAGTTGGAAAACGGTTTATGGGCACCGGATCGGACGAGTACGTACGCCAAGTTCTATATCCTCAATAACAAGCGAGGGATGTTAGCCCGTCAGACGAAGATCTACACGGATTGGGATTTGGAGACGCCGTTAACCCGCGATATATTCTCCGCCTTGTCGGAAAGCGAAGTGGAGACCAACGATACGACGGCGGAGTTAGTGTTCGAAGGCTATTGGACTGACAGCATGCGTCCCGAACCGCTGACCAAGTACGAGAGTTCGGTGGTGGATCTGGTACGTGAGTTTACCAACACACCCAAGTTCAACAGTTTGGCACTTTTTGCCAATTCGATCACCACGGGGTACATACCGACCAAGAAAGCGGAGTTCATGTACCTCAGTAAATTCGATTTCGGACCGATCTTCAATTTCGTCAGTTGGAATATGTTAGAGGGTGTCCGTTTGCGTGTAGGCGGCGGATCGACGGCTCGTCTGCACGAACAGGTTTACTTCCGCGGATATGCTGCTTTTGGCACCAAGGATCTGCGTCCCAAGTACAGTGGAACGGTCGTTTATACGTTCGGCAAGCATAAGAATCAGCCTTACGACGGTATCCGCCATCATATCCAGTTGACGGCGCAATACGATGTGGAGGAACCGGGACAGATCACCGACGTGGTACGAAGGGATAATATTCTCATGTCCATCCCGACGAGCAAGCCCACGATGCCCTTCGCACAATATGTTTTCCATACAAAACTGGAGTACATGAAAGAATGGAGGAACAATATCATTCTCCAGACCTCTTTCGATTATTCGCATAACGAGGCGGCCGGCGTGCTACATTACGACCGTGTGGATTACACCCAGCATATCAATCCTTTGACGATGGACACAACCTACAGTCAGACGCTGACGAACATCGGTCAATACCGTAATTATGAAGCGGTGTTTGATCTGGAGTACTCGCCGGGAACGACGATCGGTATGGACCGTGAGGGAATCAAGAGTCCGTGGGTGATCGAGAAAGACGCGCCGACGATCAAGTTAACGCATACCCTCGGTTATCTTGACGACCGTCAGTACGGCGGTAAAGGATTCTTGTACAACAAGACGGAGGTCATGTTCGACAAACGGTTCTGGTTCTCCGCTTTCGGTCATTTGGACACGCGTATTCAGACCGGAATCATCTGGCAACAAGTACCGTTTACCAAACTGCATATACCGCCTACTTCGACCAGTATTCTCTTGGGTCAGCGGTCCTTCAACCTGATGAAGCCGATGGAGTTCATGATGGACGAGTACGTATCGCTGTACATGACGTATTACTTCAAGGGCTGGATCTTGAACCGCATCCCGGGTATCAATAAGTTGAAACTTCGCGGCGTGGTTTCTTTCGCGGGAATCTACGGCGGTTTGACGAAAAAGAATAACCCGTATTTGGAGATGAATAACGGTCTGTACGATTTTCCTCACTCGCAGTGGGAGAACGGAATCGTGGATAATGCGTTCGATCATGACGGATACCTGCGGGACGGATATAGCACGTCTTCGCCGATCGGCAAGTTGCCATACATGGAGATCACCGCGGGATTTGAGAACATCTTGAAATTCATTCGTATCGATTATATCCGTCGTTTGACTTATAACGACTATGAGTTGCCGTATATGATCCAGAAAATGGAGTTGATCGACCCGACGCATCCCACTTTGGGTTATCGTCCGGCGGTAGATGAGAACGGCGATCCGGTGATGATACACGGCAAGCGACGCATAGGTGCATGGGGCAGGAACGGTGTGAAAGTGACCGTTCGTTTCTCGTTGTAACAAAAGAGGAAAAGGAGGTAAAACAATGAAACATGAAAGCACACTCATCAAATGGTTAGGACTGATCATGATCGGAATTCTCAGTATTCCGTTCTTCTCAGCATCGTATGCGCAGACAGACAGTCATCAGTTATTGGAGGAAGCGAAGCAGCGATTGGAGGAGTTTAATACCGAGCGGTTATTGGATTCGTTGGATCAGGAGAAATTACCTCGTTTGGTATCCGGCGGTGTATTAGCCGGCGCTAACATGAGTAATTTCATCATCACACGCAATCATAAGCCCATGAGTTCGTACATGCGTATCGGCGGCGAGGCAGGAGGATTCCTGGATTTCGCGCTGACGAAACATTTCTCCATCCAACCGCAAGTGATCCTCACGGCGCACCAGAACTACTTTGCTGCGACGGATACGACGAACCGTCTTTGGTCGTTCGGCGCAGAGATACCGATCTATTTCTTAGGCCGTTTCGGCAACTTAGAGAAAGGTTATATCCAGTTCGGCGGAGGTATCTTCACTCATTTTACGTACCTGAGCAACGTAAAGGACAAATACAAAAACGTGGATGAAGCCCCTGCGGTGACTCCGTCTTCGGCACCACGACGGATTCTGAACGAAGAGACGCCGTACGATTATACCCGCCTGTACCAGCTCCATAATAACCATTTCGGAGTCTGCCTTTTGGTCGGATACGAATGTTCATTCGGCATGCTGATCAATGTGTCGTACAAGATCAGCCTATCGGATATAGCAGGATTCTATAGCGAAAAAAAGGGCGATCCTGTTGCGAACGCCCTGATTTACCCTCAGTCCATTTCTCTGAGTGTAGGATACCGTTGGCGTTAATCAGCCTCGATGGAAGAACCGATATATCGGTAAGAACACCTTCAACCACCGGCGATAGGAGGCGGTGAGAATAAAAGGCTGAATCAGCGTATTTCTCAACGAGCAAGTTACCCAGTACCGACGAATCGCTTTGCCCTCGGGATAGCGCATCAAATATTCCCTCGCTTCATTTCGAGCGAGGGTGTTTTTATGCACGTCGCCTTTGGGATGCGTAATGGAAAGGCGGTCGTCTATCTCACATCTCAGTCCCCAATGGCGTGCGTAAAAACAAGCCACAAGATCCAGCCCCCATCCGTGGGGGTTGATATCCAGGGGTTCCAATTGCTGATAAACGCGCTGCGAATACATTCCTAACATGCCTTCCGCAAAAGCTACCGGACGCCGTTTTCCTCCGGGACGCTGATACGACCATGCCACCCACGTATAGGAATCCTCGTTATGGGAAGGACAGTACACCCCTACTCCGTCAAAGGATTCGGAGAGCAGGATATGCTTGAGTTGCTCCAATGTATCATGGGTCATTTGTACATCCGAGCAGATGAAGAACAGATAGGGGAAATGTCCCTCCGTCGCCATCGTGATCGCATGATGCATCATACCGCTATAGAACACATTCGGCAGATACACCGTATCTCCGCCGCAGGGATCTGGACGCTGACCGCTATCGGCATCGATGATATGGCACTCAAAGGAAGGCTTCAACTCGCGGTACAAAAACTCCGCATTTTTCGCTTCCTTATAGTTGAAGATACAAATAAGAATGTCACTTGCTTGCATGTTTTTTCTTCATTAGTTTACTTTTGCCTAACCATTGTGGCAGGATGATTACTCCGGCAAAGAGATAGTAATAATAGGTGAGAATACGCCAAATAGAGGCGATGAGTACTGCCGACATCTGCACGGTAATGTACTCCGCCAGAAAATCATCAAACATCACCTCGGCAAAACCACTTCCGCCCGGCGTAGGAACGATCATCGTCACGATTCCCAATATATACTGCCGCGCAAAGCACATCAGATTATCAGACGCCGAGAGAGGGTTGAAGATCATGATCGCCATGTTCGCAATCAAGAAACGGAATACCCAAATACCGATGGTAGAGAGACATAGTTTAACCCAGAACCCGATACATTCATGCTTGATCTCTTGTGCACATTGCCGCATTTCCACCGCCGTACGGAGCGCACGGAACCGGAACCGACGGAGGTACTTGATCTTAAAGACCAAGCCGATGATATTGATGAAAACGGAGGGTTTACAGAACAGACCGATAAAGAGCAATGTCACCCAAACGAACTTCATCGCATAGCCGATGAGAAACGCCCATAGATAACCGTATTGGAAAAAGCCGTTGGAGGTAAATAAGCCCGCATAAGGCACGATCAAAAGCAAGATGGGGAAGAGGGCAATCATGAAGATCTCGTCCATGAACAATGCCAAAATGGTCATCGAAGTAGCACGGCTGATCTTGATCCCCTCGCGATGGATGAAGAGCACCTCGAGCGATGAGCCTCCTGCAGCGGAGGGTGTAACGGCGGAGGTAAACTCATAGAGCATGCGGATACGGAATAATTGGCGGAAGGTAAGCGGTGCACCGGACATGACCCTCAGACGGTACATTCCCGAGAAATCCTTCATCAACGTACACAGCAACACCAAGATCGCAAAGACCCACCAATGATCCGCCAACGCGATCGGTTCATCCGGGATACCATGGTGCATTTCCCTCCATAACATATACCCCACCCCGATCAGACCGAACAGGATCGGCCAGATGACCATCGAGGGCTTGAAGCGGGATGCAACGGAACGATTTTCTTTTTGGATTTTGGTAGCTTTACTCATAAGTTGTTACGAATAGTTTTGTATAAACTGCGCGATCTGCAAAGCGCCGTTACCGCGTTGCCGTACTTCATTCTCCGCCTCGACATAGATATCCAAGATGGAAGGATTCACCACGCAATCATTGATCCATTTGACAATTCGGTGCGCATGTCGGAAGAACCGTCCACAGTTGAGGATCGAAGTAAAAAGATGCATCGATTTATATTCGATAGGCGAAGCGCAGTAGAAGACGCCGATAGGTACTCCCATCAGGGCGCTATCCAGCATGGCATTCGGTCCGGCTTTGGTCAGCAATACATCCGAGGCGCGGTTGAGCTCATAGACTTTGTTGACAAACTCATAGGGCCGGAGGTCAATACGCGGAGCAACGCGATTCTTGAGACGCATCAAACGGCGGTACAGCCTCTTATTCGTGCCGCAAATAGCGATGACGGTAATCGGATGTTTGACGCGCATGAGGGCATCTACCACACGGCTCATTCCCGACTTGCCGTAACCGCCCGCCGCGACCATGACCGTAAAACGATCCTGCGGTAGACCGTACTGCTCACGGTAATAGGCTTTATCCTCCGTTACCTCCATGATCTCCTTGCGCGTCACGAAAGGAACGATCATCAATTGCTCACGGGTAAAATCTTTCTCCAGCGCCTCGTGGAACGCCAAACGGCAATTCACCACGAATTTATCCACGCGAATATTCCACCAATTATGCACATTATTATCCGGATCGTAGGTAACGACCTTGACGTGCGGATCAATCATGTCCCGGTACTGGGTCGCCAAAAAAGAAGTCAGATAATGGGTATCAATAATGATATCGGGTTGGATCTCCGAGAGCATTTTCAGATACTTCGTACGCGCACGACGATACAATGTATTGACTACCAAAGGCAGGGAATTATGGATACCGAAGAGATGGGTAGCCGCCATCTGGATATAATTATGCCAGGGAAAGGTGTTCGCCCATTTGACATCGCGTACAAATCCTTTCTCTATGCGGTGCAGATAAGGATCATCTTTGAATGTATATTTGCGGATCACCTCTATATTCGGATCGTTCAGGTGCTCCAAGGCGTCCGCAATGGAATTGGCGGTGGTGATATGCCCAAAACCCGCCTCAATATAAGTTACTAAAATCCGTTTTTTTTTCTCACTCATGGTATCGTCGTTTAGCGTCATTATCCTTTGGGGCTGCAAAGATACAAAAAAAATCCCACATACGCAAATATATGTGGGATTTTTTCAAAATTTTATTATCGTAAAGCAAATTTACCGCCTTTTTCGATCCGTTTGAGTTTGGAATCGTAGAATACATA
>Ga0247610_10001038_pt1 | contig 35571 bp, 32 predicted proteins | sample 174DNAGHGhighgp2_FD_193483 | JGI IMG/M metagenome (GOLD analysis project Ga0247610, IMG submission 193483) | Sheep rumen microbial communities from Palmerston North, Manawatu-Wanganui, New Zealand - 1742 DNA GHGhigh gp2 | ecosystem: Host-associated > Mammals > Digestive system > Stomach > Rumen...
TCCATTACTTCTATCCCAACCAATTATATATTCATCATTAAGTGTATAGTTACCACCATTATAGTTATCATCGTTTACTGTGGTAAATCTCACTTCATAACTTGCACCAACTGTACTAGGAATATGGAGATATAATTCACTGTATGCATCTCCATTTATTTCTACCGAATTGATTATGTCGATGTTTCCGATATATTTAACTGTTCTGTTTCTTATATAGTCAGCATGATGTTCAACATCAATAGGGTCATAAGAATATTCTCCACATTTTTCGTAGTATAGATTGGTTTCCCTGTTTGCATACTCAAATTCTATACCACCAATTTTTTGTAACCAATTAAAGAATATTCTTTCAGAAGTTGTCCTTAAAATTGTATTATCGTAGTCATTATCGTCACCTTCTCCGTTAAGTATGGCAGTTTCGAAATTCATTATATAATTCTGAAAATGCTCTGCCAACAATGTATTCATGTCATTGTTATAATCAATGTCAGGAAAAGAATCGACCAAATCTACAAATTTATCGTTTCCAACATAGTTTGTGGGTTTGATGTCCGGAAAATCAAGACAAGCAAAATGACTGAACTTAAAAGTGTAACTATCGTTTGTAAAAACTCTTGCCAAATCTTTCTGTGCAGATGGGAATGTGTAAAGTGTTCCACCCTCAGTCCTTGGGGCACTCAATAATGGTGTAACCATATTTTTCTTATATATATTTGAATTATATTTTATTTATGTAGAAATAAAAAAGAGGAGTTTAAAAAACTCCTCTTTTTCTTCATTTATTGTTTATTCCCAAAGAATTGTGAGAATGGATTTTGTCCCGTGTCTGCACCGGACTTTTTATATAGTTCGTTACCCGCTTCCATCAATGCTTTCGACAGAAGTTCCATACATGCTTTACAAGAATCAACATCCTTTTCTTCGTAGGCGTTTTTCAAAGCATCGACACTATGTTCAATCTCGGTTTTCTTTTCCTCTGAAATCTTGTCACCACTTTCTTTGATGAAATTATTGGCACGGAATATCATTGAGTCAGCACTGTTCAATACATTGACTCTTTCTGCTTCCTTTTTATCTGCTTCTGCATTAGCCTCGGCCTCCGCCTTCATACGATTGATTTCGTCTTCACTTAATCCCGAACTTCCCTCGATACGGATGTTCTGTTGTTTTCCGGTCGCTTTATCGACAGCGGATACCGTAAGGATACCATTGGCATCAATATCAAACTTGACTTCGATTTGTGGTACTCCACGTGGTGCCGGCATAATTCCGTCGAGATGGAAACGACCAAGTAGTTTATTATCTTTTGCCATAGGTCTTTCACCTTGTAAAACAACAATTTCAACAGATGTCTGCATATCGGCGGCTGTGGTGAAAATTTCTGACTTGGTTGTTGGGATTGTTGTGTTTGCCTCAATCAACTTTGTCATCATGTCGCCCTCTGTCAATATACCTAACGACAATGGAGTTACATCAAGTAGAAGAATATCACCAACACCTTTTTCACCGTTTAGGATTGCACCTTGAATTGCAGCACCACAAGCGACTGCCTCATCTGGATTCACCGAATGGTTCGGTACTTTACCGAAGAAATTCTCAACTGCCTTTTGAATGGCGGGAATACGAGTAGAACCACCAACAAGAATAATCTCATCAATCTCTTCTTTGTTGATGTTTGCTTTCTTAATTGCAGACTCACAAGGAATAAGTGTTCTATTTATAATACCCTCTATAAGACTTTCAAACTTTGCACGAGTAAGTGTAGATGTGAAGTGCTGTGGTCCATTTTCAGTCACTGTGATGTATGGGAGATTTATTTCTGTGGATAGACTTGATGAAAGTTCTATTTTTGCCTTTTCGGCAGCCTCTTTCAATCTCTGCATAGCCATAGAATCTTTTGACAAATCAATTCCACTTTGTTTCTTGAACTCATCTACCATCCAGTCAATAAGTGTGTAGTCAACATCATCACCACCAAGATGAGTATCACCATCTGTTGAAAGTACCTCGAAGATACCATCACCAAGTTCAAGAATTGAAATGTCAAATGTCCCTCCTCCGAAGTCGTAAACTGCTATTTTTCTGTCAGTTGCATTTTTATCCAATCCATAAGCAAGTGCTGCTGCTGTAGGTTCATTGATAATTCTTCTGACATTCAAACCAGCAATTTCACCAGCTTCCTTTGTAGCCTGACGTTGACTATCATTAAAATAAGCGGGTACGGTGATGACAGCATCGGTGATTGTTTCTCCACAATAATCCTCTGCTGTTTTTTTCATCTTTTGAAGGATGAGTGCAGATATTTCTTGTGGTGTGTAAAGTTTCCCATCAATTGAAACTTTTGGCATATTGTTATCTGACTTAACAACATCATATGAGACTTTTTCAATCTCGTTTGTTACATCAGAATACGATTCACCCATAAATCTTTTAATAGAATGAACCGTTCTTTTTGGGTTTGTAATTGCTTGGCGTTTTGCACTGTCTCCGACTTTTTTCTCACTGTCGGTAAATCCTACAATAGATGGGGTTGTTCTGTTTCCTTCAGAATTTGTAATCACTGTGGGAACATTACCCTCAACAACGGCAACACATGAGTTTGTTGTACCTAAATCAATTCCTATTACTTTCATAATTTAAAAAAACTATTTTATAATTAAACTAATCTAAATATAACAAAAAAAAAGACAAACATCTTTGTCTGTCTTTTTTTTTTAATTATACTTCACCTTTTTTAAAAGAGTCGTTTGCTTTTTTAGTGAATTTGTTCTTTCTCGAACCTTTTCTGAAATCAGCAGACCTCCTTATGAGTTCTTTTTCTGGAATCTTTTCTCCAGACTTGAAAGTCTTATCCTTATCTTCGTGATGGTCTTTTTCTCCATCTTTATGCTCATGTTCAATATGCTTTTCTTTCTTTATTGGTTCTTCGGTCTCGTGTTTTTTATGCTTTTCTTTTTCTTCCTCGTCTTTCTTCTCTTCTTTTTCCCTATCCTCTTTCTCCCTTTCTTTAATACGAGCTGCCTTTTTCTCCTCTTCTTTTTTCTTTCTTTCCATCTCTTCCTTTTTTCTTAAAAGTTTGTCGATGGTGTCATCTGTTATTTCAACCAATTTTTTAATTTTTATGAACTTAAAAGACCTGAAACTTCTCCATTCCATTTTTTCCAAATCGTAATAGACCATCTGATATTCCGGTTTAGGACCACCGGTTCCTTTTATCGGTGGAAGAAAATCTGGATGGAGTGTTCCCACAGCGGTTCTTATCGAACCATCTCGTTTTTGGAATTTGAACGTTACTATATTATGACGGAGTAAATATCTCATTTTATCTCTATCTTTTTTAATGAGACTTCCTTTAATAGATTCGTTCAAAACATATTCTAAATAATTAAAAATCATTTCTTTTTATCTTTTTTATTTTCAGAATCCGATACCGTCCGTATCATTCTCATCAAATCTTTCTGACTATTTGACTTATAACCGGATGGTACTTCTGTTGCAGTTGTATCCTCAACTTCCATACTGTCTTTTTCGAGGGCAATCTTACGATAGTCTTCTTCGGCTGTGGCAACATAGTTCGTTTGTGTTTTAACGAGGTCGATAAATGTTCTTTGTAGATTTCCAAGTGCATCGAATAGTTTTGGGTTTATATCACCCATCTCAATATTTTCCATGAGTAGTGATATTGCTCGCTCACTAACTTCCATTTGATTCATAATCTTACCAAGTGTCATTGAGTCGAGATTCACTTTTGCTTGTACATATTCTGATTTAGTGATAAAACCATCTGAAAGATAAAGTCTCAAAAGACTTTTCATTACATTCTCTGCTTTCTCCTTTGCCTTTAAAATTGACTTGTTTTCATTTTCTTTGACTGGAGATGGTGCTCTCTTGAATGTAAGGGTTGTTGCATCGACATCAGCATTTATATCGATGTCATTTTCAGTTAAAAGGTCTGCAATACTATTTCTATATGGATTTTCTTCTTTAATGTCTTTTTTGCTCATAACTTAATTAAATGTAAATATAAAAGGTTTCACCATCTACTGTAACTTCATATTCTTCTTTTGTTTCGGAAGAAAGCATGTTTTCTGGTCCATCTTCATCGACACATAATTCTGCTAATTTTTTAAGGTTATAATAACTATGATACAATTCACCAGAATTAAGAATTTCATCATCAATAGTATAATCTTCACTCATTTTTTCACCAAACTCATCGCTGTAGTCATCGTCGTCGAATAATGGGGAATTATAGTCTAGTTCAAAATATTCTTCAGTCTTTTCCACCAATCCATATTTTATCAATGCCTCAGATTGTTCTTCTGTGTCATAATCATCGACAATACTTACAGCTTCTTTCTCAGATATATTTTTATCGTCAATAATCGCTTGTATCAAATCTTCCCTATACTCATCAAAATCAAAATTTTGTTTTTCAAGGTCACATTTAAAATAATCTGTTGTATCTTCTATAATACCTTGTTCTATCAGTTCGTCATAAAATCTGTTACCATGTTCACCTTTTTCTCTCTTTATATTATCTATATAATCATCACTATAATATTCTTTTTGTGTTTCTTTAATTTCATCTTCGTCAATCCATGATGTTCCACAAGTTCTAATATAATGTTGAACACTATCTTTATCCATTGAATTGGAGAAATCGTCGTCTAATAGATTGTATACCATTTCCTCTGCATCTGAAATTGCATTATCTCTGTCGTCGTAAACATAAAAACTATAACCATTGTTTTCAATTTCGTAAAAATTTTCTTGTGGTTTTTCTTTGACAAAAATTTCTTCATCTTCATCAAAATGTTCTGAATCATCAAGTTTATATATTACTTTTACCATTAGAAAATCATCCATAGTTAAATCGTAGTCACTAGATGCAAATGGTTTAAATCCTTTAGAAATGATTTTTCCTTTCACACTATGTAAGTCTGATTCCGTTATATAATGGAAATTATACAAATCATCTTTCATAGAAAGGCATATAAAAACCGGTTCACTAAAGAAATCAAATTCCTTTTTTATAAAGTATTCCTCACCATAATCGTCTATTGTGGTGATATTCGTTAAAAAGTCAAAATCTTTAAATTTCAATATATATTCTTTTCCATCTATTTTGAAAATTCTTCCCTCATCATCTCTCACCCTTTCTTCAAAATATTCTTCTGTCAAAGTTTTCAATATACCCATTGTATAAAATTATATATATATGTTATTTATGTTAAAAGGTTCGTTTCACATATAGTGCAACGAACCTTTTTTAAAGGGATTTCATTACTTGAATATCTTTCAAATCCGGATGGATTGTTTCATACAACATTATCTGTCTTACGAGTGAATCTATGTGTTTTTAACGGATTCTTCAATATTAAGTGTGGGTTGTGCTTTTTCCATTAAATTGGATATATTTTTGTAATATTCATCTTCTTTTATGAGTTTGTATCCAAAAAAACTAAAAATTTCTTTTAACATAACTACCAAATTTTTACAATATCACCAAAATCCATTATTTTATTTATAAGGATTTCGTCACAATAATTACGGACTTTATGTCCGTTCTCTATATATGTAACAGATGCACCAAATATTGCATTTGGAACAAATTTAACCTTACATATTTTCGAATGATTTTGTAGCCATTTTTCAGAATTATGTTCAACACTAAAAAATGGAAACCCAAGTTTTTTAATTTGTTCAACATAATTTGAAAGTACGTCAATTTCTTTTTCACTATCTTCTATTTCTTGTGAAAATGTTGACGGGTCATAATCTGGATTGACGATAAGTAAATTAAAACAATGTAATGGTTTATATATTCCAACTTTCATATTTTTAAGTTGTTTTTTAACATCATCCCTCGTCATAATTTTAACATCATCACTTCTCATTATAAATGTGTTTTAATTTTTTTAATCAAATCTTCCATACTGTATGCACCTACTATTCTTTCAACGATATTTCCATTTTTGAAAATGAGTGTCGTAGGTATGTTTCTGATACGTAATTCTGTAGTCAAGTCTTCTATTTCTTCTACATCTGCTTCACAGATTGTGACTCCTTCGATATTCTTCTCCAAGGATTCAATCACACTGTGCATCGTCTTGCATGGACCACACCATTCTGCACCAAACTTAATCAACACGACATCATTATTGTGAATGATGTTATTAAATTCATCTTTTGTTCTAATTTCAACCATAGTTTTATTTTTTTATTTGATATTGTTCTGTAATATTTTCCCATTTATTTTTACCGACATTTTTGTACATTCTTTGATTTGTTGTCGGTGAATTAAGGGGACCCAAGTCTTTTATATATGGTCCGGTTTTAATATAGTCAAACTCTTGCAACTCGTTCAACGGCAAGTTTTCGTTTCCGGAAAACAATGCAATTTTCATTCCCTCGTATTTTTCTTTTATATATTTTGCAAACTTTTTCATCTCAATCCAACCGGAGGAACTTCCGTGACCCATGAAACAAATGCAAGAAATACCCTTATTTTTGCTCAAAAGTTTGTCTATGGACACTTCATCCAACTTATCACCAATATCGTCCCACAAGTGCTTGGAATGACATTCTGGGCAGTGAAAAGGACAGTTGGATATATTGACACATAAGGTTATCTCATCCGGTATTTCTTCAAACACCACTTGTGTATCTACGTACTTCATAATCTAAATATAACAAAAAAAAGAGACTCAAATGAGTCTCTTTTTTGTATTACCAAGAACAATCGACATCACACAAATTTACATCTTTGTCAAATTCCGGTAGATATGTGAATTCAAACTCTTCGGGTCCATCAACATAAATTGATATATAGTTTATACACATTTCACCAGATACAATTTCACATCCAGAATCTGGTGGTGTCCAGTAATCACCTGGGTCATTCCAACATCTGATGTTTGCATTAAATTCTCCGTCAATATAAAATTCGATAGTAAATTCACCTATTTCAAATTTGATGGAATCATTATCGAAACAATAATTACCCTCTTCAGAACAAACATTATCTTCGAAATCTTTTGCACTTGTGATTTCATCGGCCATATTGTTCAGTTCTTCTTTTGTCTTCTTTACAAATTCATCCCACAAACCTTTTTCTTCAAATAATTTTTTGAACTCCCAATATTTTTTAATTTCTTCTTTGTTTTTTTCAACAAATTCTTTTCTTTTTTGGAATCTTTTTCTGAATTCTGATTGTCTTTCGTTGTCTCTTTTGTTCCAATATCTTGGGTCACGAATTTTACTTAAACGTAAACCCAAATCACGTTTTTCAACTCTAAGTACAAGAAATTTTCCACTGTTCAATTTGAAAATCCACTCCATATAACCTTCGACGGTCTTGTTGAAGATATATGGTGAATTATAGTCTTCTTCCCAATCATCGTCCCAGTCATCCGGACCAACTTGATGCCAAGTACGATGCTGGTGGTATCTTATTTCTTTTCTATCACCAAGTGTGTCGTGAAGCATTTTTTTCGCCTCTTCTTCATTATCGGCTATACCGATTATCTCATCGTCTGTTACCTGGTTGAACAATGCTTTCTGATGTACATCTTCAGTGTCTATTTCACCCTCCTGAAACAGTTTTGAAATGATTTTACTTTTGAAAGACTCGTTGAGCATAGTATATTCTTTAAAACTTAAAACAGTCTTATTCATTTTTTTTAATTTTATGTATAAGATATTTATGAATTTTGAATTTTATTCTACATTCTTGTTATAATATCTCATTCCCTCTTCAATCTGTCTTGGTTCGGCGAAACTCTTGATATGTTTCAGAATAACATAAATATAACAAATAAAATTACATATATGATTTTGAAATTCGATGAATTTATAAATGAAACTTGGATAGAAAGGTCACATTATGAAACACAACATTTATATGGAACTGACCCACATTTCAAAAGACAAGTCGATAGTGGTGAATTACATTTTGCAGAAGGTGCTGATGGAAAACCTATGAAAGTGATTAAAGGTGAGATATTTTATGGAGAAATTTGGATAGGTAGTTCTGAACATAATAAAGACGAATTACCAATATTTGTTGATTGCTTTACAGATAATCCTAGATATATTTCTGGTGTTGTAAATATAGATGAATTAGCACAAATATTCATAAAAAAGGAAATAAGGTGGTATTATATAACAAATAAAAGTTATGGTAGTAATAAATGTTATATAGTAAAAGGTAGATATCGTCATCTTGGAAAACCCGATAATTTTGATGAAGACACTCTTATTAGAATACAAAAACCATTGAGAAAAACATATTCTGTTGATGATGTTGAAAGAATGATAATGGACAGAAAAGAACCATCAATATTTGTAAAAGTTGTTGTCAATGATATTGATGGTAATAGATTAAAACTTTCCGTTGTAGATGCTTTCAATACAAGAGAAGATGCTGAAACAGATATGTTGAAAACATTAAAAAAATAAAAAGGAGACTCAAATTTGAGTCTCCTTTTTTGTTATTCTATACTTTTGTTATAGTATCTCATTCCCTCTTCAATCTGTCTCGGTTCGGCGAAACTCTTTACTCGTTTCAAGTAACCGATGATTCTTGTGAGTTTATCAACATCTGTGCTTCCACAATGGGGACATTTGTCGAGGTCGTGTTTAGAAATATATCCACACTTGTTGCAAGCTGTGTTTCTTACATTGTAAGTGAAGTAGTTGCATCCAACGGAAGCGGCATACTTCAACAACTTACGATTCTGTTCTTTCGAAAGATGTTCAGCAAGATTAATATGACAGGCGGAACCACCGTCGAGGTATTGGACATAATCCTTGCCGTGAAGTCTCATCTTCTCTAAAACACTCAACGACTCATCTTCCGGATTGAAGAAATATGATGAGTACATGATATGCTTTTCACTCACAAAGTAACCGTCTTTCTTATCCCAATTGTAGTTCTTGTTTGAAAGATTCTCACCGGGAACAAACTCAGTGTTGAACATACAGTCACGAGTCTTGTCTTTCTTGTTTGCAATATTGATTGTCTCGAGAATTATATTCACAAATTCCCTGTATTCATCATTGTCTGTACATTCAATTCCAAGGAACTCTGCTGCATCGGTCAGACCGTTTACACCGACAGTGAGATATTGCTTTCTCATGTTGATGAAACCGGCACGGTAGACATCGAGCATATTTGCTTCATAGAAGTCTTTAATGATTGAGTTGAAAGCCGTCTGATACTTATGAACATTCTCTGTACACTCTGTAATGTTTGCCTTAATTTTTTCAATGATACGGTCTCTCAAATCCTTATTTTGTTTATTTAAAAAGAATTGATTACCAAGTTCAAATTTATCACCATTCTCTTCAAAAAATTCAATTATTGAGTTTTGAACGATTCTATTTAAATTAATAGTCATAACTGATTTGGAACCAGTTGCAACCGAAGCAGTACCCATAGAGAATTGGTGTGTATTGTGATTATGTTCATCATCTTCATTGTCTTTCAATGAGTTTCGAAGTCGACAACAACTTGACAATGAATCTGGTGAGTCAGAAAGATATGTGAAAAACGAATGACCATCTGCATACATTTCTGCCGTAAAATCGGCATATTCTTCATCAACTAAATCATTTCCGTCTGTGAGGCAAGCCATTGTCTCAACCGGAAATGTGAGAACATACTTTGTTCTTTCTTGATTAAACCATCTTATAAATTTCTTCTGTAACCAAGAAAGAGTTTCCCATTTTGGGGCAGTTCCATCGGGGAATCTGAAGTCACCGAACACACCTTCAAAATATCCCTTGTCAAAGTATCCGACGTTCCAGAATACTGTTTGGTATCCTCTGTTTCCGGCAGGCATATTCATCGAATGAACAACTTGTTGGAAACCGTTTTCAATAACTTGTTCGAGTGTTCTTCCTTTTGTGTTCAACTCAACTTTCATATCGAGTTTGTCCAAATAATCATCTCCGTAGTCTTTTCTCACAAAATAGTCAAAATACATCAAAAATTCTGGGGTGGCGACAGCACCGGCGAACTGACTCGATACAGAATACACGAGATTTATAAATTCACCACAGAACGATTTCAAGTCTGTTGGTGCTGTTGATTGTCCGCCTAGTCCAGTCAATCCGTCTACTAGGAAAGGATACATTGTAATGGCGACACAATATGGCATTCCGGGAATTGCCGTCTCGTCATGTTTATAAATTCTATGAGTTTCAAGGTCATAGATGTATCTATCAGCAAGTTTCTTACTGTACATCATCTTGATACGGTCATAAAGGAGGTATCTGTTCTCTTTGATGTTTTCCTCTTTATAGAGTTCTGTACCCATCGTGACAACGTTTTTGTTTGACACGTTGGCGTTAGCATCAAATTTAGAACCAGTTGCAGCGTTACTCGCTTCAATATAATTCTGGATGAAGTCAGATTTTTTCTTTTTGAAATTAATGTCACTGTTGATGGTGTCGTATTTCTTCATATACTCACGAGCGACTTTCTTATTGACACTCATCAAAGCGTTTTCAACAAGTCTTCTGATTTCTGCACTTGTCATATTTTCATACACGAACAGATTGTCGGCAATGTTTTTTATCAAACTTTCATCAACTTCCTCACTAATTGACTTATATGCACAAGTTATTCCATGTATAATCTTGTCTTTGCTGTACTCTTCAAGAGACCCATCCGTTTTTCTTATATTCATACTGTGTTATTTTATTTTATTTTTTTTAATTCTTGAATAGTATTTATAAAATCTGTAACTTCTTTTTCCGAATGCAAACTCATTGTATAACAGTTGAAATCTTCAAAGTCTATTTCGTCTGCACTTATTCTTCTTTCAACCGTATCATCAATGTTTCCGCCATTATATCTATTTGATAATCTTTTAATTCTGATTTCTTTTGGAATATCTAGATATATTATTTTACAGAAATCCAATAAGTTCGGATAATTATATTTTAATTCATTTATGTTAGACACACTGACTACGGCGACATCACATTCCTCAAAGTCTTTTTTTACAAAACCATACCACCATGTTTTGAAATTTTTAACAGATAAAAATTTCATTTCAAGTATCATCTTCCCCATAAGTTTTTGTGATATGAAATGGTACTCAGTTCCGTTTTCTGTCGGTCTCATAGGTCTTGTGGTATATTGTATAAGTGGTTTGTATCCCTTTTCGACAAACCTGTCCTGCAACCAGTCTTTTCCTGAGCCGCCAGGTCCCACAATAAGATATTTATACCTCTTTTCTGTCATGTTTAAAATTGTATATTTTTTTCAGAAAATCGTCTGATATACTTTCGTCTATTTCTTTGATTTTTTTTATAAAATCATCTTCTTTTGTATTTTGCATGTCTATGTCAATAAAATCCCCATCAGAAAGAAATAGTCTTATATTGTTATTTATATCAAACTTTATTCCTTTTATTTTACCGTTTGTACTCTTTAATATAAACATATTATAAAAATAACAAAAGTCTCACGAAATTATGTGAGACTTTTGCTAAAAAAAATGAAAACCAAAAAAATCGAAATTATCTACTTAAGACTTGTTGAATTATATTTAAACAGCATAGGGATTTATTCGTTTATTTCAAGAAACCAAGTGTATAGACCATCGGTCTCATCTTGTTCTCCAATGTCTTGTACAACTTGACAAACTCTTCATATTCTGCCTTGTCATATTCCTTTGCAAGTACCTTGATTTGATACCATCCACAATCCCAATTCATAATCTGATATTCTGGATGTTCACTGTCAAAGAGTTCACGGTATTTGAATGTGTTTCTGACAATATCACTTGCCTTGTCCAATACTTTTTGTGCTTCAGATGACAATGTTATCGTTTGTAGTTTATTGTAAACGTATCTTTCCTTTGAAGTTCGAGCGTCGTTGTAGGTGTGGGTGAATCCGTTTGTGTTCGCCAAATCCTCAATGGTCTGTTTCGGCATCCAGAAGAATTCGTTTTTGATGTCCCACTTCTTACCCTTGTATTCAATGTTACGGAGTGAGGATTGGTTGGATTTGCTTTCAAATAATGAATAAACAATGCTGTCGTTCACGAACTCGTTCCACAGGTGATTTTCAGTGTTAGGTACTATATATTCATCAGTCCAATTCTTCCAATCAGCATTAACTAATCTACGAGCAGTAAACAGGGCAGTAACTTTATCAAAATTTTCAGGGAGTATAACGGTATTCTCTTTCCCACCGTCATTAGGTGCGTTTTGAATACGGCATTCTTGGGCATTTTTATTAACAATGTTAGAACCACTTACATAGTAGCCAATAAAATGGTCGGGAGTTTTCAATGTTTTGTTACCAAAGTTTAATGCAGATTTTAATGTAACAAAATCACGAGTTTTGGGTACATCAACATTATACCAACTTGAAATACTATCAGTATTATCGGTATTGTATAAAGTCTTTTTTTCAGTTTCGACAATTTCACCCTCAATGCTATCCACCAAAGTATAATCAAAATCAGTTTTATTTTCGGTTACACCATTGTGCCACAGGCTGAATGAAATACCCCAGTTATCAGCAACATCAGCAAAATGACTTGCTTTGAATTGAATAGCATTGTCAAATGCAAATTCATTAAGATAGGTGTTACGGAATTTTGCAAAACTTACACCTGTCAAAAACAGGGCAGGAGAAAACAGGGCAATATGGCAGTTAGTTAAATTAAACTCTTTCTTAATCAAAAGAATACGATACATGAATTGAGCATACAGGTTAGCAGAGCAAGCACCCATTTTGTCGGCTTTCATCTGCTTGTTTACCATAGTCTTATCCGCATCAGCATTTCGTGTGGTTTTACCCATACCACCACTTCTTGCATACGGTGGGTTCAAAAAGAACACAATAGGTTTGTTTTCCAACAAGGCATCCTTCAGTCCTTTCGGAAGTTTGTCGTTATACACTCCGAGCAAGGAATCCTTTCCAGCAATCTCATCGTTGAGGAAGTCGAATTGGAACTTTGTCGCTTCGGGGTTGTATTCAGCACCAATGTTAAGTTCGCTCTGGTACAGTGTTGAGCAATAGAGTTCTCCGAACTTGTAGTCACGGGTTAGGTTAAGTGAACCACAGCAGTTGTCCCACACGACATATTTCTCTTTCCAATCCTCTCCGAGAGACTTGGAAATCATATCGTGGGCATAGTCCACGAACACGGTAGGTGTCCAGAAATCACCACTGTTACGTCTGTCGGCATCAATGATAAGTCTGTCTGCAATACTCTTCAACCTCATAATTTCCTGTGGTGTGTAGTTTCTTTCAAAATAACCGAAGAACGACTCAAACGCCTTACCGTTCACATTGACATTCTTCCCGTTGCAGACAAGCACATTCGGATTTCTCGGATGCTGAAAATAATTCATTTTGTCCCCGATGACACCCATAAAGATTTCAACGAGGTCGTGTCCGTTCAATTTTGTCTTTCCCTTCAGAACATTCTTGCAGAAATAGTCGAATATTTTGGACAGATTGTGTTCTGTCACACGGACATATCTTTTTATATTGTCCGCCAAATCCTTAATTTTCTCGGCAACCGACTTGAAATTGAAATTCTCATCAATTTCAAAGATGAACGGGTTTATATTTGTATCTTGTGATATCTTCAAAACCAAGTCCGGATTTGATGCAGCAGCGTTTGATGGTGAAATTGACCAATCAACATTTTCATCAAGATATTTGAGAAGTTCGTTTGTGTGCATAACGAAACACTCATCCTTGTCACCGACCATACACACATTCGGCAGAATCATACCGTTCTGCTCAAATCTTTTGATGTAATAGACTACTTGTACAAGCACTTTCGCCCGTGCAACGCTGTTGGACATCATTTCATTGAACTTGTACTCAATGATGAGTTTCAAAACTTTGCCATTATCGGTTTTCGTATCAACGTATCCGTCACATGCAAAAGGGTATTCAATTCCTTTGTCGGTTGGAAAATAGAGGTTGATACCCTCATTATAAACATCCTCTACGGTACGCTCTATTTTTGCATCTTTGATTTTGTCAAAAAACTTGCTTTTATTCATATTTTTTAAAAAAGTAGATTGTTAAAGACCGAATATTTTTACCACCAACCAAAGTAATCCTACGAACAAACCCGCTTCGAGCAAAAAGGCGAGTACTCCGCCAAAAAGAGCAAACGGTATAGTCAATATGTCCCAAATCCAAGCAAGAATATCAAGCAGGACTGGACCGAAAAACTTTATCACAATGATAAGTAATACTATAGATATGATGATTGTTGTTATCATAGTTCTACTTCGACTAATTCTTTTGAAGATATTATTTCTATAAATCTATTTTTCGAAAACGACCGAAATTCTTTTTTGCCGATGTCAAAATACGAAATGTTGTTCTCATTTGTTTCACGTGGCATGTGTCTGAAGACATATTCTCCATTTTCCTCCTTGACTAAAATTATTTTGTTTGCAGACAAATATTCCTCAATACTCGTGTATTTTATTGCCACGATGGTGTCTACTGTCTTTTTTTCAAGTCTAAATTCACCACCATCATCACCTTTAAAAAGAGAGATTATTTTTTCATTCAAGGTTCCTTTTGCAACCCTCTCTTCTCCGTCACTTTTAGTGTATCTGAATGTGACTATACCGTCTTTTAGTAATTCTATGAGTTTTTTAAAATCTTGCATAATTCATTTTTTTTAAAAAGATACTATTTTTTTATCAAACAAAGAAAGAATACACATAAATAAAATAATAAAAGTAATAAAATAAAAAAATATGTATATAAAAAATTTTGAAAGTTATATACTCAATGAGGGTATTGAAGATGCCGGTGCAAATGCAATAAACAAAGCATTTATTAACAGACCTCCAATCGATATGGGAAATGGGGAACTCGTAGAACGTAAAGAAATAGTAAAAACTGTTAGAGACGCTATAACGTTTCTATCATTCGACTGGGGTTCTTTTTTTAAATTTGTGAGTAATTTTACTATTGTTTATATACTTGATTGTCCCGATTGCCAAACGATGGCAGTTGATGATAAAATGAATATATGGATGGATGCAAGATTTATCTGGAAAGATTTGAAACACGACCCAAAACTTGTTGGTGCAGTACTTATGCATGAAATATTCCATGTTGTATATAACCATATAGAAAGAGGTCAAAGATGGCTTGTTTCACAAAATAAACAATTGAACCCAGAAACAAGCCATGATAACAACCTTGCAGCAGATGTTGAGGTTAATGTATCTTTGGTTAGAAAAGGTATAATTAAAAAAGATACATTAAAGAACGAAATACGTGGATTATATCTGGATAAATTGGAGAATAATGTCCCTCCAATGGAAACTATTCTTGAAGACGAAAAATTGATGAATGAACTCAGAAAGATGCATCCATTTAAAAATAATACACAAGAGAAAGAAAACAATAAAGAAGAAATCACAACAACAAGTGAATTTGATGATGCTTATGTTGAAATGAAAAATAAGATAACAGACCTTGTTAACAAATATGGTCCAGAGAAAGCAATTGAAAAACTCAGGGAAATCGGTGCAGTGGAAGGAATCAATCCTAAACCATCCGAAGATTTGAATCCGGATGATGTTTTTGCTCTCAATTTTCTCACGATAAAATCATTTGATGAGTTCATTAACGAATCAAATAATAATGGGTATTCTACAAAAATGGATGGATACAGGGCAGCAATAGAAAAAGCAATGAAAGAAATAATGTCTGCAATAAATGATGGTGGTGTATCTAATGGTGGAGAAAATAATAACAATTCTCCAAGAATTAAATCGAATATTGACCAAAGTAAATTGAAGCCGATGAATCTTCCAAAAAAGGAAAACTCAAAAGATAGTGATTCTAAATCTGGTTCTGATTCCGGTCTTCCTAGCAATGTAAAACAAGATTCGAGTGATAAACAAAATTCAAAAAATCAAGATTCACAAGATTCACAAAATGGACAAGATTCACAAAATGGACAAGGCGAAAATAAAAGTGATTCTGGAGACAATGTTTTTTCAAATACGAAAAAAACAAATGGAAATGTTGATATATCGTATGGTGAAGATAAAGACGGTATAGGAAAGACTGGTACTTTTATTGATTCTGAAAAATCGGATAAATTGAGTGATTCTCTTAAAAAGACGTATGGTGAACATACAGAAGAAGTTTTGAATCAACTTGAAAAGAACTCGATAATTAATACGAAAGAAAAATTGGAACAAAAACGAAAAGAGTTATATAATTCACTTGGAAGCAATGATATTATAAAACAAATTTGGGACGAAGCAAAAAAGAGTGAGAGTAAGTTTAAGGCGATGTGGAAAAAGGTATTAAAAAGATTTTTATCAAAGGCTACTAGAAATGCCGGTAAAGATGTTAAGAATATGAATGATACTAGATGGTTTGAAAGAAGACATATGACTATAAAAACAATGGCTTCATATCATCCAACCATTGGAAACGATGTTCAGGACATAAATGTCTATATCGATGTTTCCGGCTCTGTATCTAGTGCCGAATTACTTTTACAACTTATTGCTCAATCATTGGTTACATTCTTAAAAGCATACAATTACTCTGGAATAAATATCATTCCTTGGGCAAGTAAGTCAACTGGAATACATAAAGTGGAATCAATAAAATCTGGAAGTTCACAGAAAGCTATAGATGAGATATTGAAACACATAAACGATGGTATCGGTCAATGTGGAGGCGGTACAGATTTAAATGTATGTCTTAACGAAATTGTGGAAACAACATTCCAATATAAAAACAGAAAACAAAAAGATGATGTGCATATTATTATATCCGACGGAGAGACTTTTGGAAATGAGAATGGTGTTGAGGATAAAATTATGAAAAAGGTGATGGAAAAAGGCGGTAATTCATCATTAGCAAAAAAAGTTGTTAAAAATTGTATCTGGATGATTTATGATAATGATTCGACTTCTTGGGATAATGCTATACAAGATGGTGAACTAGTGAAGATTTCTAGTAAAAATGTTATACCAGATTAAAAAACATAAATAATACATAATAAAAAATATAATATGAATAAATTAAATAATTTATTAACACGAGAAGAATATATTGAAAGTGTCAATGAAGGAAAAATAGGTAACTTTTTGAGAAAGGGTGTTAACAAAATCAAACAGATTTTTTCTTTATTTGCAAGGAAAATTAAAAATTTGATTGTTTTGTTTGATACAAACGGAAATATTCTTCCGGTTATGACACCACAAGCAATTGGAGACCATTTTGCAAACGGAAATGGTGATATAGAATTTTGTGGTCCGGTAGATATGAATAAAGAAATACAAGACCTTGGTGGTAAAGGTTGTGAAACTAAACCGAAACCTGTGGTAGAAAACGGTGATGAATCTCCTAATGGTGTATTTGCTTATTATGACTGGACTGAAAAAGATTATCCAGAATCGACTTTTTATAGAAATCTACAATCTCTTCAAAAAAGGATTGAAGAATCGAGAAACACATCTTTGTCAGAAGAAGATTTGTTAAACGAGCGTATGGAATCGGATGTTAGAGCGCCATATCTGAAAAAAAATGTTGGTGGTGGTATGAATAAGACAACATCAATGAATGTAGAGGATTTTAAAAATGCACTTAATGAAAGAATTAAAAAATATTGTTCAAATGAACAAACTGAAGATAAAGATGATGAATTTTTTGAAAATGCCGGTGATACTAGACCGAACAACTTTATTGTTTTTGGTGCTCCGGGTATAGGTAAATCAACAATTCCACTATCTGTTGTTGAAGAATATAATAAGGGTAAAGCAACCAAAGATAGAATTTCTTTGATTAAAGTTAACTGTGCAAACATAAAACCAGGTGACCTTCTTATGCCTAACTTCCCAACAGCAAAAGATATTTATAATTATCTCGACACAAATAAAACTGAGTTTGAAACTTTATCTTTTTTGGACAATTATAGTGATAAAGAAAAAGAAGAATTGAAAAAGAAACTTGAAGATTCCGGTCAATTCAGTGCAAGCAATGCTCCTGCACCTTGGGTACCTTGTTATAAATATACGAATGATGAGGATTTGAATGAAATATTGGACGAAGCGGCCAATGGTGGAAGATTGTCCACAGGAAAGAAAATTTTGAGAACAAATAGATTCAATGGAAAAACAAGAAAAGTTGATGAAATATATCAAACTGGTTCCGGTGGTATAATTCTTCTTGATGAGTATCTTAGAGCACCAAAAGAAGTATTCGATGAATTACTTAACTTTCTGTTGGATAGAGAGGTTTCTGGTTGGAGACTTGGTTCAAAATGGTTTATTGTAGCTTGTTCAAATAGACCTGTAGATGATGGTGTGGTTGATGATGTATTTGGTTCATGGTATGGTGCCCAGCAAGACCGTTTTGCTGAATTTTGGCATCTTGACCCAAACCCAGAACAATGGAAAAATTGGGCTCTTAAAAAAGGTTTTGATGAGACACTTTTAAGATTCATCTTTGATGAATCATCAAAAACCGGTGACGAATATCCTAGATGGCATAGTGTTATTAAAGGAGAGGCAGCAAAAGATGATGAGAATAAGCAAATAACACCACGTAACTGGATGGCAATCCATAATAAATTTGTTGAGTTTTGGAAAGAACATAAAAATGAAGAAAGATTTAAAAATGGATACTCTATTTCAAATATGGATTTTAAAGAAATAGAAAATGTTCTCAAAGGTGTAACTGACGATTCGTTCAGGTCTGAGATTATCAACTGGCTTGAAGAGCATTGTGGTGCATTGAGTCTAGAAAAGATTTTGGAAGACCCAATAAACACAATGATACCAATCAGTAGGAAGACAAATGAAGCAACAATTTTGAAAACCCTCACCGATGACATTAAATTCAGACATAGTAAGAAATCTTTCACAGATGAAGAATTCTCAAATGTGATGATTTGGCTTGGAAAGAACTATGCTAAACACTTCAATATTGTTGCAAGTGGTTTTGCAAACCAGTTCAAATATATGTTTGAAGGAAAGATTGGTTTCTGGGATTTCCATAAATCCGGACTTCTCTTCATGGCAGCATTCCCAGAACCAGACTATATGGAAGTTGTCAATTATCCAGGTCTTAAAGAAGCACTTTCTGATGAAAGTCATGCAAAAGAACACACCGATTTCTTTATCGACAAGGATGATGAAAATTCTTTACTAGATACAGTGAAGGGGTTTGCAAAAAAATACTTCCCTTGGAATATTAAGAATGATGAACTTCTTTCAATCTATGAGGCTGGTGAATTAAAAGAACCCGAAGAAAAAGAAGAGACTGAATAGTAATATAAAAATCAAAAAAAAGGAGATGATTGAAATCATCTCCTTTTTTTATATCATAACTATATCAAGTTCATCATCGGAAAAACACTCATCAATCAATTCTTTGTTCAATAATCCATTTTTTTGTAAATCGTTAAGGTCTTTCACCTTACCTTTAATATTTGCTCTCTTTATATACAATTCCCACAAAAACACTCTTTTGTGTTTTTTTAATTTTTTTATACTCTCTTCTTTTCCAGCAATATCCTTATCAAACAAATATCTTACGTTTTCTGTATCATCAAAGAAATCGTTCATTTTCTTTGCACCTTGTAAGGCTACACAGTTATCTATTGCAAGACTATCAATCGGACCCTCTACAATGGTTATGGTCTGATTCATGTTGATGTTCATAATATTGAATATACCCGATATTTTTTCTATATTATCTACGACATTCTCAATACCATCCTCTTCTTCTATATATTTGTTTCCTAATTCCTTTCGGTTGAACAATTTTTCTATTATGTTCACAGATGTCACCCCGAATACATCTTTATACATCCACGTCACGTTCCTTGTAAGGTATCTTGGTTTGGTAGAACCATTATCCAACTGTCTTATTTGATAACCTATAATACGGTCATTTGGTGTTATATTAAGAATGTATAATTCTTCAGACTCCGGTTTGTAAGCGAAGTATTTCCATTTTGTTATATCAATCTTTCGATTTTGAAGATATTGCTTACATTCCTCATTCTTATATGGGGTTACAAGTTGTAATTTCGAAAAGAAAATCTTTTTAGGTATGGCGAGTTCGTCAATGACAGAATATACAAGTGACGATTGTGTTGTTGAGTGTCTTCGTTCAAAATGTTTTGCATTTTGTTGAATCTCTCTGACTGCCAAAGTCTCATCCATAGAAAGTGATTCGTTGAAGTCAGAAAGAAATTTTCTTACACCGACATGTTCACCACAGTTAAAACAATGAAAATGAAGTCCGTTTAAATATAAGTTACCACGTTTTTTTCTTACGTTAGTCCTTGAATCTGAACAATATGGGCAAGAAAAGTTAAATCTGTCATGGAATACATCTATCTTTCTTTTTATGTAACTATCACCTGAAAATTTTTTATCAAGTATTTTTTGTATCTTACTCTTTATGTTATTGAGCAACTCATCGTTATTCATATGCTATCACTAATGTCTTGCACACTGAAACTACCATATTTTTTGTGTAATTCATCCATAAATAATTCTTCTTCTTTTTTTATCTCTTTGAGTCTCGTCTGTGCATCTTCAGTTTTTATCTTTATTTCTTCTGCCTGTTTCTTTAAAGACTCAACCTCAACATTTATAGAATGATATCTATCTATAAATAGATGAATTTCAAATATTTCTTCTTTTGTAAAGTTAATCTTCATCTATTCTTCAATTTTTGCAAATATAAACGATTCTTTAATACACTCATAAATAACATCATTTAACTTTATCGGTGTTGACCGTCCTATTGGTTTGATAATAATGTCACCAGGTTTCAATCCGCTGTTCTCACCAACTTTCAATACTCTTGAAAACCGGTTGTATTTATCATCTGGTATATAAATTCCAGATGTAGTTTGTTCATTTACAACATCTTTGATGATGATGTAGTCGTTTTTTAACTCTATTGGTATTTCTAATTCCTTCTCCATATTCTTTTTTATTTCAAATCATCAAACACACCTATCCAACCACATTTGTTACAAGATGATTTGTTTTTGTCTTTATAAGTAAAATTTTCAATTTTCTCTCTTAAATTTTCACCTTTTATTTCACGAATATATCCGACACAAGTTGATGTGATGTTGTTTGAACCACAATTTGGGCAATGTTTATGTGTCCTATAATAGATGTCATACATAAGGTCTGAATAAATCTCTGCAATTTCATCATCACTTAATTTTTTCAATATCTCATTTGTTTTGGTATCAACCATAATAGGAATATATGGTGCATATACAACACCATTTGTACCATTTGTAATTTCTTTATTTTTCTCCATACAATAAAAATAACAAAAAATAAACAACATAAATATAATAATAAAAAATAAATGAAATTACAATATGGCCATTACTAAAAAAAGTGATGTAAAATTCAAATATGTGAATGTTATTCCAAACACAGTAACTGCCGGAACTTTCTATTGGAAATATGAAAATGGTGTCAACCAATTATATTTTGCACCTACTGAAAATGAAAGTGACTTACTACGACTTGATAATATTATATCAGGTGAAAGTGATTCAATTATGGTTAGTGAAAATATTGCACTTGTTGCTATATATGATGCACCATCATCTGACATAATTATAGATGAGGAAAGTGGTACTGTGACAGCGTGGAGTGACAATAACTGGGAAAGTTACATAAATTCAATAACCACTGAAGCTTTATACGGAAATATTTCAAATAGACCATTTTCCATTGGTAATGTTGTGATTTGTGGTCAAAGGGAATTTATTTGTAAACAATCTTCACCGGTTTATGGAACAATTACTGTTGATGGTGTTACTTATTATAAATCACGTGTAACTGGAGAACCTTGTATGATGGATGGTGAATTGGTTGAATCGAGTTCATCAATAATTCCTCCTGACGTTGAGGTTTTAAGATATAACCAACTTGTGTGGGAATGTTTCGGTGAAAACCTTTCAAAAGACCTTGCTGAAAAGATTGCAAATTTCAATATGGAAATCAATGGAAGTGTAACGATAAGAGTTGATGGAAACGACTCAGACGGAATTTATACACTTTCTGTTGTATTGAAAGAAAATAATCCACTTTCGGTTATCACCAACTCACAAGGGTTGAAAGAAGTTGTAATAAGTGAGGAAAACGATGATGACTTAACTGGAGAAGAAACTTTAATGTCTGCACAGCAAATTAAAGATACGTTGAACGAAATTATTGAAGACAACCAATTGTGTTGGATTGAAGAAGTATAAAATATAATAAAAATTGATATGAAAAAAATATTGAAATTTAATGAAATGCTTGAAGCTAAACCAGAATATAGTTTCCGTGGACTTGTTCTTGGTGATGAACTCGATGGAAAATATAAAATGACAACTGAAGGTCTTCATGCAGTTTATAAAGCTTTATATAATGGTGAAGATGTTGATGGTGCATTCGAATTTGCAGAATATTTGACCGAAGATAATGAAAAATATATTGATTTTGTATATCAATATCTTTCGGAATTTATATACGATAAACTAATTAATAATGCAACTGAAAAAGATATTCTTCAAACGATTTTTGATGGTGAACATTTAAACTATCTAGATTCAAGAAACAATATGTTTGAGGAATTTGACAATAATTATTATAGCACTTGGGTGATGGAAGTTGCCGATTTAATTGGACTCGGTAAGTATTTTAACGAAGAATAAAAAAAGAGAGAAGCAATTTCTCTCTTTTTTTTTATTCTAAAATTTCAGTCCCTTTATCTCAAACGGAAATCCGGCCATATCATATAGTTTCAATCTTTCACGAGCATGATTCATCTCATAACATCCTTTATATAGATTGTCACACATGTCATAGATATTTACAAAATCTTTTCCAATCGAGTCGTTTTTTCTCAATCCACGACCGATACTTTGTAATACTGTACTCATTGACTTGTAACTGCTTACAAAAAATATATTGAAAATATTGTCAATGGATATACCGGTCGAACTCGTACCAAAGGATGCAACAAGGACAACATCGTTCTTTTTTTCCATCCTGTCTCTTATTTCAGCCCTTACTTTCTTATCAATATCACCGTCTATATAATAGACCATCTTTATCGTGTTCTCTTTCAACCATTTAAACATTTTCTTACCATAGTCTTTGTTTTTGAATAGAACCATCGTGTTCTTATCGGTGGCGGATACAAGTTTCATAATCACGTTGAATCTTTTTTCTGATTCGTTTACAAAATCGTTTTCAAGATTAAACATCTTAGCACCGTTTCCTGATTGAACACACTGTTTTTTGGCGTTTTTAAATGCTTCCTTTTGCTGGTCTGTTGTATAGTCGAGTCTTATTTGGTGTATCTTGCATTTTGAGATGTATCCCTCGTCTTGGAGTTTTGCAGCCGAAATATCTACCACAACGGGTCCGAAGTTCTTTATGAGGGTGAGTCCGTCTGCATATTTGGTTGTCGGTATGGTACCAGATAGTCCGAACCGATAAGGACACTTCAGCATCTCTGCAATCTTTATTTGGGAAGCACTGGTTGCCGTGTGACACTCATCCGTCAAAACACACCCGAACTGACTAAAATACTCAGGGCATTCTTCCCTCAGTGATTGATATGTTCCGATGAAAATGTTTGCATCCGGAGTAACTTTGCAACCAGAATAAATCTGCTGTATTTTCAGGTCAAATTTGCCGTTATTATATTCCATAAAGTCTCCTGTGGGTTGGAGTACCAAATCCACCTTTGGAACGACCATACAGACCTTATTTACACATTTCTTGTAATAGAGCAGATACATGAAAACCATAAACGCTATAAATGTCTTACCACCACCAGTGGCGATTTGTATCATACACTTACGGTTTCTCAACATATTATATGCAGCGTCTATTTGATAATATCTTGGTTTCTTTGCACTGTTTTCAAACAAGTCATCCATACACGATTTGAAGTCATCATAATCCAAATCCAAGTCAAACATAGAACCCAGTCCGTCTATCTCACATGGAAAACCATATTTTTCACAAATCTCCATAAGATATTTGTATGAAGTCGCCGGAAGATATTTACCAACCATAAAGTTAATCTTACCATCCCATACACCACTCTTGAATTTAGGATTGAATCTATAATTCTTAACTTCTTTATTATATGAAAGTTTCAATTGTTCATACTCTTGACTTGTACACGAATCTATAACCAAATACTGACAGTCTTCACTTACATGTAGTTTCATATTTATACTTTTTCATAATATTGTCTACTATATTTATTGAAATATAATCTAATCGTTTCTTTTTGAAATTGTTGTCTACATTATTTGATACATCGACCTCTCTTTCTTTGAGATTTTCGAAATAATTTCTATATAATGTTTTTCTTTCTTCATCGGACATTGATTTTGAAACATCTATATATCTTTTCAATGATGAGAGTGATATTTTTTTCTGATGAGACCTTTCTAGTGTTTTATTGACCAAATCAAATAAATCATCTCTTTTTATTCCGACATTTTCACTTCGTAGATAGTCGACAACAATAAGTTTCATTTTTTTCTTTAATCCACGTTCAATCATTGAGTTTTCTCGTTGCTCATCCGAATATTTGGATGTATTTCTAAACTTGGCAATGGCAAATGTATATGCCCTGTCAAAAGCATTGGAGAACTCCTTGTTTGAAAACGGTGCATTATTGGATGTACCAGGCCATTTATAGTTATACTTTTTATTCAAGATGTTATATTCTTTCAGAACTTTCTTACGTATTATACTTTCTAGTTTTGACCGTTCATCGGATGACAATTTTATTATATCGTCTATAGACTTCAAATTCCATTGTCTGAATATTTCCCATGATATTTTCCTTGTGTTTTGGAAAACGAAGTTGTTTCTCGAATTCACATATACAATTTTTTCAAAACCATCGTCATCGAAGCAATCATCTATTGAATCATTTGAGACTTTTTTCTCTTCTTCTATATGTTCTTCGAGGAATGGTTTGGATTTCAAAACAATGTCTTCAAAAGTTGGTGCTTCATTATAGTACTCATATCTTTTTTCTTTTGTAGAAAACAAATCAACTATTTCATCTTGTTGAAGATATATTATTTCTCCATTACGGTATTGTGGCATTTTAAGTTCCAAATTTTGTAAACCAAAAAGTGCCGTGCAGAAATTTTTTGCTTTCCAGAATGTGAAATTTTCATCACCAAACTTTTTAAAGTTTGACAGATGTGTCAGAGATTTTGTCAGAATCTTGTATTGAACACCTTCATCTATTTCTGTTATTAGATTGTTTTTTATTATAAATTCGTTGCTGATTTCACAATTCTTATTCTTATCCAAATTCAACTTACGTATCAATTCACCGATATATTCATTACACCTTTTCTTAAAAATATGTGACCGTATCAACCATTGTAATTGTATATGTCCGTTTGACTTATTATGAATTTCAAAATCTGGAATCATGTTGTTTATTGCAAAAAGTTTCAACAACCGGTTCAGTTCATCGTGATTCTCCTTTTTACGACAATCGACATCAATATCAAGCACTATCAAATTCCTAATATCTCTTGTTAATCCAATACCTATCGCCGAATATTCACGGAAATAATAACACAAATCTAAAAAGTTCCCTATCCCAAGTCTCTTCATCTTTCTTTCGGAAACCTTAAATGAACTGTCATCCTTTTTATATGATATGTCATTCGACTTTATATAATAATCAACGAGAGAGTCTATGTACTTTGACACTGAAGACCTATGGTTGGATTTACGTATATCCACATAATATGAATCATCATCATCAAATTTATATGCAAGGAAGAAATGCTCATCCCTCCTAAGTGTGACGATTCTATATCTATGATTTATCATTTTATCTGATTCACCACATCTTTTTGAATCTTTGTCGGTAATGGTATAATCCCATGTATATCTGTCAAATTCATCTTTCTTATCAATTGAAAATGTAAATATATTATTATTTTTTTTAACAATATCTCTTAGTGTTTCAGACATAAATATTTTATATTATAGTACTATAAAAATAACAAAAAAATGAGCAGATATAATCTATCCGAATGGATAGATGGATTTGAACGTGACGGGAGAGAATTTGATATAAAAACTGATGTTTTACTTTCAAACAGCAAAGTTCTTTTTCCGGGTCGGTTTTACATCTTGAACTACAAGGCACAGACGGATAAACCATATAACGCTAGACCGGTTATAATAAGTCTCGGACTTTCTAAAACAGAACCGGATTCTTTTCTTTGTATAGATTTGTGTTTAATACCAAAGAAGATAAGAATAAAATTTGTACAAATTTTGTTTGATATGTTTGAAAGACAAGTTTCTGAGAACATAGAAAAATTTTGGAACATCGAAGATGCTGACAAACAAAAACAAATTAAACAATTTAGTTATGAACTATTAGACAAGATACCTATGTTCAAACCATTTAAGTATGCAGTAAAAAAGTATAAGATAAAAAACACATACAAAATTTATTCAGTTCCGTTTTCCGGTGTGTATAAATTACTTGGAAATTTTTGTGACAAAAATTTCTACGTTAATTCAAATATAAAAACAGAACAAGCAAATTTTCTAAAAAACGTATAATCAAAATATTAAATTATGCCAAGCAAATCAAAGAAACAACAGAATTTCTTCCGACTCGTGAAAGCGGTCAAAGCAGGAAAGGTAAAGAAAAAAGATGTGGATGACAGTGTTAAGAAGGCGGCAAAGTCTATGACTAAAAAACAAGTGTCAGACTTTGCAGACCATATATCCGAAAGTGTTAATAACAACAATGTTTTATATGATGTGCAGACGGAATATAGTGAGTTTGACTTTCTTGAAGAGTTTGAAACTGATAAAAACAATGGTATAGAAACTATTCAATTCGATTTAATACCAGCGTTACAATATACAAATCTCCTTAAAAGATATATGAGTGCCCCAAATCCATCTATGGCAAGAATACCAGAAAAAATTGTAGATGAGTGGTTAAAAATGACTGCAAAGAATTTTTTAAGAGTTGTATATATAACAGAGTTTGCCGGTCATTCTTCGTATTTTCCATCTGAAGATTGTGAGAGTATGTTCGGTGAAGATATTGATTGGTCAAATTATGAAGAAGCGTGTGAGAAACTTGACGAAATGGGGTTTTATGATTGGTGTAAACTTCCAGATGGAAGTGACGGATGGAGTGATTTTGGAATAGACCCTATTTTTAAAATTTTTTCTGAATACGAACAAAATATGGAAGGTTATGAAAAACTTATTCTACTGAATCGTATTCTTGATGTCACACACCGAAGAGGAGACCTCGCTTCAGCCTTTATAGAAGGAGGTAGTAAGACGTGTTCTGAAATTTCTGAAAATATTGTGTCATATCCATTTAAAAAATGCAAGAAAGTACTTTTATTTGAAGAATTTTGTAAAAATGATAAAGATAGGAATTGATTTTAGTATAAATAGTCCATCCATGATGTATTGTAAGGATGATGGTGAATACCATTTCATATCGTTTTTCAATGATGATGGGAAAGATTGGAGAAACAGTAAAGCAAAGACATTCAAGTATCATAACTTATTGTTTGAAAACAATATAGTTGAGATGATACCATACACGAGATTGACGATATCAAAAGATTATCGACAAGAACAAAAAGACAAAATGGCAGATGCAATGAAACTTTCTTTGTTGATAATCAATAAAATAAAAAGTATTGTTAGTAAAGATGAAGATGTAAAAATAGGTCTTGAAGGATTTTCATTCGGTTCAAAAGGTGCAAGTTATATAGACTTGATTATGTATAACTGTTTTCTCAGAGAAAGAATAGTAGAGACATTTGGACCAGATGCACTCGTGATAATTTCACCAAGTGAGGGAAAGAAACACTTCTCAGGAAAGGGGAATGCAAACAAAGAGAAGATGATTGAAGCGTTTATCTCAAACCATGTTGGTGACGAAAAGATTGAAAATACAGAACTTTGGAAGTTCTGTTCAAGTAATGAATTGGATTATAATAATATAAAACCTGTAGATGACCTTATCGACAGTTGTGGAATATTTGAGAGTCTATAAAGAAAAAGAGGATGATGTTTATTCATCCTCTTTTTCTTTTTCATTTACCATGATTTCATTTATTTTATTCATCATAGTTTCGTTACTCTTTCTTATTTTAGAATACTCACGTTCACGTCGTTTGAATATTTTGTTAAACCGGTTCAACGCTTCCTCGGAAGTGAGCCACAAATCCTTACCGCTGAGTATCTGAGCAATTTCCTTTTTGGAAAGAAAATCACCGTATATGTCATTAACAATTTTTTCAAACCATTGTTTGTGAAATTCAGACGATGATTGAATTTCTTGATATTTACCGATGACACCTCCACTATAGGCATGAATCATTATTGTCGACCATGGACAAAATTCAATCTCATCGGCGGCCATCATAACAACGGTTGCCGCTGATATACATGCACCCTCAACAAAAATCACAACACGTCCCTTACTTCTTACAAGGGAGTGATACATCTGTAAAGCAGCATCCAAATCGCCTCCATAATTGTTTATATGTATGTGTATTTCGTCGTATTGGGATGTTGCATTCACGGCACGGAGAAAATCATAATAATCGGATTTATTTTCTATCGTGTCGGACAAAAAATAATCGACAATCATATATGATTGACCATTCTCATTTACATCTATAATTTTTAGAGCGTTGTCTATTATAGGAACCGGTGGTAAATTTTTATCATTGCACATATCTAAAAGTTTGTTTTAATACATAAAAGATAACAAAAAAGTGAAGGAAACCCTTCACTTTTTGTATTATTTTTTCAAGATTTTAGATGATGTTGATTTAGTCGATTTAGTTATTGTTTTAGTTGTAACTGATTTACTCTGATTTACAAGACTTCCCAATTGTGTTGCAACATTTTTTGCAGCATTTGTCAAACTTTGTGTACTTGTATTCAAAGTATTTGTTACATCAACAATAGAACTATTTCCATAGGTTGAATAGACTATGATGTCATATTGTTTTGGTTCTTCAGAACTGACATCCGTCCAAATATCAATACCAATGATGTTGGCAAACTTAGTATTCTTAACACGGTCATCTGTTGGTTTAAGACCTTGAACACCGAAGATATTTCCACTGTAATCTGTCATACGGTACTGGTAAACAATAGGTACTCTTATAGATTCATTACTGTCTATAACAGCACTTGAATTTGCAGTGTCACCTTCAACTTGTATTTGTTCGTGGTTTATTGGTGATAAGAACAAATATGAGTTACAAGTATCTTCACCACTCAAATACTTATCTCCATCTGAGTATCCTATTTTATGGGTTGTGATGTATGAACCGTCATCTTCCGAACCCATACTTCCGTCAATATCTATATTGTTGATTGCACCCCAATCAGACAGTCCGAAAGCGGCCTGTATTCTAGGAATGATTGATTCGGACTTTTTATAGTTGATTATATTCTTACTGTTTGCAACACGTTGTGTCAATTTATTGACCATCTTCTGCTGTTTTGACAAGTCGATTGTTGCAGTCATCTGTGAAGCATCAGGAAGTGTGGAGTTGGCCACAATTTGATTTGCCTCGATTCTCTTGATAATCTTAACGGTTTTATCGTCACCGAAAAGTGTTGAAACGGTTGTCGGAGGTTTATCCCAAGTTCTAGGAAGTCTATATAAAATAGGATAGATATTTGAGATATTGGATTCAACGTCTTCAAAATTCACTCCATCTGTACCGGTTAAAGTACAATATGTATCAAATTCGGATTCAGTATACGATTCAGTACCATAGAAAATCTTCTTTGCTGAATTTTCCATCCTTATATCATTGTCAGTAGAATCTCCACCAATATAAATCTCAGAATCTTTAAATGGTGCATCTTCTTTATATGCTGCATATTTTGTAGGAATTATATTGTTGATTGCACTAACGAATGTTTCTGATGTATTTGCATACATATTGAATGTATCTGACACGTCACGGAATCTAGAATACACAAACTGACCCTTGCATTGTGCCGACTGATAACGGTCGGGACAAACCTTGGTGTAGTCAATCAAATCGTTTGCCCCGGTCAAGTTAATCGGTACCAAGTCATATCTACCCTTTGTCTTGTAGTAGTTCGAACTTGTTGTTGAGGTATTCAAAACATTGTCGTACAAATCATAGTAGTTCGATTGTCCATCAAATACACCCGAACTGTTTATGGCACTTTTCTTTGAAACCGTTGAGGGAACCATAGAATTTCTATTTCCACTCAATTTACTCAAAAGATATAGACCGGATTGAACATCGGTTGTGATATCTAAATAGAAAGTCTTGGTTATGATTGTACCATTTTTATGAGCAATTTTTCCAGTGACGGATTTTTTTGCACCTATAAGATTTACTTCTGCCGAATAGTTACCGGCATTAATATAAGTTACACCTTTTTCGGTGAGTGTGTACTGTTTAGTGTTGGCAGAATCACTTGTACAAAGTGATACGACAAGATTACCCGCCGTATGGTTTATTTGTTCCATAATCTGTACAATCTGACTTTGTAAATCTTGTAGTTTATCAAACAATGTGATGGGTTTCTGTTCATCAGTCAAGAAACCTGAAGTGATTGCTTGTGCATCGTGGGCGAAGTATTTTTCGTTAGCATAGAAACTTGAAGCGACATGTGAGTTCAACAATTTGAACGATGAGTTTGCATTTTGGGCAGCTGCATCGGCATTATTTTGTTTAATCAACTCGGTGATGTCGTCCGACTCGAGTTCGGCAAAGTCAGAAAAGGCTACGATTATCGAATTACTCCAATCAGATTCCAATGGATTTGCAGGGAAACCCGCTTCACACACAGACTTGATTTGGATTTCAACTTGTTCCCCCTTTTGAATAGGAATATCTAACTGATTGATATTCACTACATCTGGATTAGTCGTATCTATTTTCTCCCAAGTCCATGTTCCATTAACTTTGACACGTGGTCTCAATTTTGTTTCTGTCTCAATCCAATTTGAGAAACGACCTTTTAGTGTTACTCCATTAGATTCATAATTAAATTCTTCCTCTTTATTGGCAACACCACTCTTATTCAAGTATCTGTATCTTATCTTAAACTTGATGATTCTTTGTACACCCGATGATGGTGAAATCTTTTCCTCTGGAATGTCCCAAAAACCACGTATTCTATACTTTGGTTCTGCATTCTCACCATCGGTGTATTTGGATTTTATAGTGTTTATGATTGATGAGTAGTTACTATTCAACTGCTCTTGTTCTTCAATAAGTCCGACAAGTTTATCCTGGGCATTTTTCTTTTCTGTGGCGTCAACAAAGTTTGTTGTCTGTATAAGAGTCTTCTGTTTTTCAATCTCTTTATAGTTGTTGTCGATTGAAGAAACAATGCTTGCCTTTGATGCAACAAGTTCTCTGAAAGCAGAAGCATCGGTACCTTCTGTCAGTTGTGAGTTTATCTGAACAATTTTGAAATCACCCTCACCGTTTGAATAATTTAGATTAGGTGCATTAGGTTTGATACCTTCACGGATTGTTGGGTAATAATCCTCGCCGTAAGAAAGAAGAATCTGCCCAAAATCAACAACATTCTTTTGGTAGAAAGACTGAAGAGTCTTGGTGTTTCCGTTGTTGTCAATGTATGTTAATTCATTGGAATAAAAACCAACACCTCTTGACCATGAGGCGGCCGGCATATTTGAATCAGGGTCTATTGGTTTCACAAAGATAACTTGTCTTTCGTCAAAACCAATAGGAATGTCTGCTTTTATTTCACTGTCTTGTGATGCACTAATTCTCAAAGTGTTACTACCGATTCTAACTGGTTCCATACCCTCAATACACTTCAACCCAATCTTATTTGCAGACACATCAACATAAGTAACTTTATATCTTGTAGTTACTGGATTTGAATTAACTTCAACGACATCACCTACAGATAGTATTCTTGTATTCTCGATGTCGGCTCTGTTGTCTGTATATTGAAGACTTAGAAGTGTATATCTCATCGACTTTCCAGTATTCGACGGGTTATTTTCAAAATCACCCTTTACGACAGAGAAATTACCGCTGTATCTTTTTGAACGTGGAGGGAGATTTTTTATCTCATCATCAAGTGTATATCTGATATTATTGTCTACAAGTGCATACAAGAAATCCTTATACTTGATGTCATTCTTTCCATTGAAAAGGTCATTGAATACTTTAACTTTTGTAATGGTATCACATTCGAGTATATATCTTTGAATCATAACTCTTTCAGTGTCATCTGGTATTTGGTTGGTGAAATTCCAACTGACATATAACATTGGATTCAACATATCCTCGAAGAACCAGTTTGACTTAAACTCAAAGTTTGTTATACTATTGACCTTTGTGATGGTTGGTGCTTCACTTGGAACTTTGCTTGTGATAATCTTACGATATGAACCGTCGGACAAACGGAGTGTACTTCCGGTTGTACCACTTACATTCGACATTGTTGACAATGTGGCCTCAAGACGGTCAATTGAGTTTTTCAAATAACCGAAAGATGGAATTTGATATGTTATATTTTCATCTGGATTTTCCGGATTTGTAACGGTTAATGTCACACTATCTTCATTAGATGTCACTGCATCGTTTATCTTATCCAGAATTTCCATACTGTTGTTAGTCAAAACCACAGCTTGGTCAAGAAATGTACTGAATGAGTTTTTTATTTTTGACATAATATTTTATATATTTAAAGTTATTTATGTGTTTATTACATTGGATTTTGTGATTCAAAATCTCTTAGTTTGTCTAATATTTTAGGTATAATCGGATTACGAACACAATCTTCCGGTCCGAATTCTACAACACCTACATAATCTTCACCATTAAAAATCTTTGTGATATATTGTAGAGCCGATTGTTGTTTCTTTTTGTCGGTTCTAAAATCAACCTGCTCACAGTCACCAAGGAAAATCATCTTTGAGTGCTCCCCGATTCTTGTCACAACGGACTTGAAAATACCCATTGTTATGTTTTGTGCTTCATCCAAGATGATTACAGCGTCATCAATGGAAAGACCACGAATATACGCCAATGGAAGCACCTCTATCAATTTTTCCTCGAATAATTTTTCAGCGATTCCATCTGGAAGCATCTTATTGAGATTTCCAACGTATGACATGATGAATGGTTCCATTTTTTGTTCAACATTTCCTTTCAAGAAACCAATCTCTTCTTCCGGTATTGAAGTGACAGACTTACATAGTATTACTTTTTTATATCCTTCTTTTAGAAGTCTTAAAGCAGTATTAAGTGTTACATAAGTTTTGCCGGTACCTGCTGAACCGGAACATATAGTAACCTCTTTTTTCCTTATACTTTTTACTAATTCTTTTTGTTTTTCGGTTTTGCATTTCAAATCTTTGATTGTAAATAAATCCCTGGTCTCCTTTGGTTTGGTTTCAGGGCATTCCGATTTCTTTGTTCTAGAAGCCATAAATTTAAGTTTTTTATATTTTACTCAACTTGTTTTGTTCTTTTTGCTTCTACATTATTTATGAACTAGAACTACATAAATAATATATAATTAGTTTAATTCTATGAACAACATTTTAGATTTTTTTGAGTATAAGATACAAACAAGATTGTATGAGGAAAGTCTTGTGGCATCACAAATACTCGAACCGTTGGATGAAAGTATAAGAGGTAAAATTCGTAAAAAGATAAACCAAAAAGCAGAGATATTCGTAAGGGAGGCACTTAGGGATGAGATTGAAATGGGTGCAAAATTAAACGAAGTCATACAGAATGCAGTTGATGAACTAAAAGAACGTATCGACAAGATACAAGAGTTTGTTGATAAAACAAGTCCAAAAAAGACAAAACTCTTCAAAGAACTTGAAAAAATTTTTGAAGAGATTCGTAAGTCTTCATTTGAACTTCTTGAAATATTGAGTGGTGTGAAGATAAACTTTGCAGACTATGTTCAAAATGCAACGATGGCAACGTTTGTTAATTTCGGTGTTCTTTTTATTCCTACGAGAAGTATCTTTTTGTTGAAGAAATCATATAAGTATTTTATCGGTATTATCAAAAACACTATCCGTAGGGACTTGTTGATGCTTATGCTTAACTTTGACCAATTTGAAAACACGGTTCTTATTCAGTCGTTGGAAGACGACGAACAGAATAAAATGGATAGTGAGGTCAAGACAAGACTTGACGCTTACGATGAATTTGCACGTCGTTTGATTAGTGGTGAGGGTGGAAAAAAGAGAGGTTTGAGTAAAGCTGAACTTGAAAAGATTACAAAGGTTGCAAGGTCTTTAAAGGATGGTATATCAATGCAAATGAAACTAAACGACAGAAGAAGTGGTGCAATCGGTTTTGACACAAGATATGACAACACATATACAAAGACTCTCGACCAATTGAAATCATTCGTACTTGAAGACGATTCAAAGTATCTCGAATCAATCAAGGCGGGTATGAGAACACAAGCACTTGATGAGATTGATACAAAAAGTTATGTTGAACTTCTTATATCGGCAGCAGAAGAGTGTGCATATGAGGTCTCAAATGCAATCCATACAAACTTCATCGACAAAGTTTCCGTGTTCAAGCTCGCCAATCAAAAACAACTTATAGAATTGGTGAAAAAAGATAAAGAAATGTTTGATAAGGAAAAAATCGAAGAAGATAAAAAACGTGAAGAAGAATTAAGAAAACACGAAGACGAAGAATTAGAGAAGATGATAAATGAAGAGGGTCCAAAAATCTTCAAAAAAGTTGTAACAGACAATTCAGGAAACCCAGATAAACAAGTTGAAGAATTTGAAAATCTTGATGATATAGAAATAGATGACAAAAAATATGATAAAAAAAGTATTTTGTCAAGCTGGTTATCTCTTTATGACAAAGATTCACATAGTTTTAAAAATTGGGAAGATAATAAAGATGAAATTACAGATTTGTTGAAACTTTATTTTAATGAAGCGCCAGTCAATGATGAAAGTTACACTAAATATTCAAACATTCTTGTAGATTGTCTTCTTCCATGTGCATGTGAAAACATTAAAGTTAGAAAGAGAATCAAAGATGAAGAGTTAGATGATGATTCTAGTGAAATTGATTCAGATGAAGATGCAGAAGATATTGAAGAAATAACATTGAAAAACGCCTTTTCAATTCTTGCTCTCCGTAAAGCAGATTCTAGAGAAAAGAGATTACTTGATTCTATATATGAAGACACTAGTATAAGTGAGAAAAGAGAGACAATGGAAGTTGACAAGAAAAAGAAAAAATTATGGGAAACCGCTTTAAAACTTATTTCTAATAATCTTGTAAAACTTGAATCAGATGTTATTCTTGAAGTAATAGAAGGAATGTATAATGAAGACGACATGACATATAAGATGTCAAGCAGGATTATGAAAGATGTCGTATCCCAGTTAGAAAAACTGAAAGAAATAAAAAACAACGATTACGATACATCAGTAAAAAAAAAGAAGAA